>ERZ1034865.226-NODE-226-length-40297-cov-38.511953_pt1 | contig 40297 bp, 61 predicted proteins | sample MGYA00520632_ERZ1034865 | MGnify/ENA primary metagenome ERZ1034865 (study PRJEB33766, sample SAMN09781738) | gut metagenome | biome: gut microbiome | host: Homo sapiens | place: Madagascar | study: EMG produced TPA metagenomics assembly of the PRJNA485056 data...
TTACAGTGGTCACGCCGCCGCACAGGGTAACTATGGTCACGCCGCCGCACAGGGTGACAGGGGTCACGCCGCCGCACAGGGTGAATGGGGTCACGCCGAAGTCGGCGGGAAAGAGTCTATTGCCGCCGCATTTGGTATAGAGGGCAAAGCTAAAGCCTGCCTCGGCTCGTGGATAATGCTTGCCGAGTGGGCAAATACAAGTGAGGGCTGGCACATCAAGACCGTAAAAACCGCCAAAATCGACGGCGAAAAGCTTAAAGCGGACACTTGGTATATGCTTAAAAACGGAGAGTTTGAGGAGGTAGAGGGATGAAGACTAAAAATGTTACGGCGGCGGACAGATTTCGTGCTGTCTGCCAAAGACAAGGCGAGCTTATCGGAATGCAGGAAAAAGACATTGCACAATATTTCGGCGTAACGGCGGCGACAATATGTGCGTGGCTTAAAAGCCCGGAGATTATGTCAATAGGGAGATTCCGCAAGCTTTGCGGACTGCTTAAAATTACGGATGATGAGATTTTGGAGGTGATTAAGGGATGAACAACATAACGAAAATCAGTGATGCGGAATTTTGCGCTGCGTGGGAAGACTTAGGCTTTATCTGCCACGAGCTGAATATGTACAAAAAGTATTGCGACAGAAAAAAGCGTGCCGAAGAGGACGAAGAATTTCGGCGCAGTTGCGACCCCCGACAAAAAAGCAGTTAGGAGCGAGGACAATGATTAAATTCAGACCGCTTGAAGCGGATGAAATTGATTGCCGCATAGGGAGCGTGGCAAAGGACGGAAGCTGGGTAACACTTTTGCTCTATAAAGACGCGCGGTGCGATATGAACATCCTTGACGAAACCGTAGGCGCGGAGAATTGGAGCAGAGAGCATTATCAGGTCAAAAACAAGGACTTTTGCCGTGTGGGCATAAATGTGAATTACAGAAAGCCGGAGCTTGAGCCGCGGTGGGTGTATAAAAGCGACTGCGGAAGCGAGAGCTACACCGAAGCGGAAAAGGGCGAAGCTTCGGACGCCTTTAAGAGAGCGGGCTTTTGCTGGGGCATAGGTCGGGAGCTCTATACTTCCCCTTTTATCTTTATTCCGATTAAGCGGAAGCTGCCGAACGGACAGGAGCAGGAGACATACGAGCTTGACAAAAACGGAAAGCCGAAGGCGAGCTTTAGGGTCACATTTATGGGCGTAAAAAACGGAAAGATAACCGAGCTTAACATCGAAAACGACAAAAAAAGAGCAACGGTCTTTTATTGGAAAGCAAAGGAGGACTGAAAATGAAGACATACAAACATTTTACGGCGCTGATTAACTACAAAATGGCGCTGGCGAAGATGAAAAACGAGGACGCGGCAAAAGCTCTGGGAATGTGCGAAACGACTTGGACAAAGAAGAAAATCAACCCGCAGAAAATGACACTTTCCGAGGTGATGGCGGTGTTCGATGCGTTCCGTTTTTCCGATGAGGAAAGAAGGTCGGCGCTGTACGATGGTTGAGTTTGACTTTGACGGCGCAAAAATCACCACAGGCGAACAGGGAAACTGGCTGCATTTACGAATACCGTTTCCGAGCAGGGTTACGGTGCGGAATTTTATAGACACTTTCAACACCGCAAAGGAGGGCACAAAGTTCTGCGCCGCGATAAAAGAAAAGAAAGAAAAGCGCACTCTTGACCAAAACGCATATATGTGGGTGCTTATAGGACAGCTTGCGGCGAAAATATCAATGCCCGGCGCTCCGGTTTCTCCGGCGGAGGTTTATCGGGAGCTTATCCGAGATGTGGGCGGGAACTACTATGTGGGCTGTTTTAAGGCAGACCAAGCGGAGGCGGTTAAAAAGGATTGGGAGAGCCACGGCGTGGGCTGGGTGGTTGACAGCATAGGAGATAGCAAGGTTCCCGGATGCGTAAACCTACGGCTGTTTTACGGCAGCAGCCACTATGACACGGCGACAATGAGCCGCCTTATTGATGTGGTTATCCGCGAGTGCGAAACACAAGGAATACAGACAGAGACAAAAGAAGAGATTTTGAAAAGAGGTTTTGAAAGTGTACGGACTGAATCAGAGAGTTAAGAACATAGGCAAAGACAATACCCATTACGGGCAGGAGGGAATTATCACCGCAAGGGTTTGGGCGGACGATGCGACCGGGCTTTACGGCGTACGCTGGGCGGACGAGAGCGAAACCTTTGTCCTTGAAAAGGACATCGAAGAGGTTTACTGGACGGGATATATCTACATAACCAAAAGCAGCGACAAAAACTTTCCGCCGGAATGTGTTTTTCACTGCATAAACGGCAGGCTTTACGGCAAAAGCGGCAAGGCGGGGTGTTACCGCTTTAAGAACTTTGACGAAATCTGCATACGGCTTTCGGGCAGTTACATTTATGCGAAAGAGGTAAAGGGGCTTTATGACGAGCACACAGGCAAGGCAAAGCGGGGTGAAGACAGTGACGCAGGTCGAGAGGATTATTGATTACATAAAGCGTTACGGAAGCATAACGCCGCTTGACGCGCTGAAAGAGTTCGGCTGTATGCGTCTTGCAAGCCGAATGTGCGATATAAAGGCAATGGGCTACGGCGTTGTGCGTGAATTTGAGCACTCGAAAAACCGAAGCGGCGAGCCTGTAAAATATGCGAGATACCGCTTTACGGAGGACAAAAGGGAGTGATTATATGATGGGGCACTGCGAATTGTGCGGAAAGTACGGCAATTTGGAGCGCCATCATTAGGCAAGTTTTCGGCGGGGCTAACCGGAGCCTTTCGGAGAAATACGGGCTTGTTGTGAACCTTTGTCACGAGTGCCACAACGAACCCCCGGAGGGCGTACATTTTAACGCAAAAAAAATGCTTGCACTGCGCAAATGGGCGCAAAAACAGGCTATGGAGCACTACGGCTGGGACGAAGCCGAATTTATCAGGATTTTCGGGAGGAGCTATTTATGAACAAAGTTTACATAATCGGGCGGCTGTGTGCAGACCCGGAGCTTAAAATGACAAACGGAGGAAAGAGCGTTACCACATTCACGGTCGCCGTGAACAGGCAGGGGCAAAAATCAGAAAGCGATTTTCCCGACTGTGTGGCGTGGGAGAAAACGGCGGAGTTTATCTGCAAGTATTTCCAAAAAGGCTCGCCGCTTGTGATTGAGGGAGCCATACAAACCCGCACATACGAGGACAAAAACGGTCAAAAGCGCAAAGCCGTTGAAATCAATGTGAAGAATGTGGAGTTTGTCCCGAAGAACGCAGGAACGAACGCAGAGGGGCAGGAAGCAAGTTTCGGCGCAAAGGCTGATGTTTTAACGCCCGCAGATGAAAATGCCGTACAGAGCCGCACAGTGGCGTATGGAAGCACAGAGGACTTTACGGAAGTGTACGACGAAGATTTGCCGTTCTGATTAAAAGGAGTGTGAAAAATGGAGAAACGAAAAGACCAGCTCTGTTGGAGCTGTAAGAACGCCTGCGGCGGGTGCGAATGGAGCGCAAACCTTGAGCCCGTTCCCGGCTGGACGGCGGAAAAAGTGCCGAGATGGGAATATATAGGCACGAAAGAAAACAAACGCCGGGGCTTTTCGTACAAAATCACCGAGTGCCCGAAGTTTGAAAGAGGGTGAAGCGATGTACGAAACCGTAAGACAATTCAAGGGCGTATGGATTCCCAAAGAGGTATGGCTTGACGAGAAGCTTACATACTTTGAAAAAGCCGTGTATGCGGAAATAGACAGCCTTGACGGAGAGGACGGATGCTTTGCAAGCAACAAATACCTTGCGGGGTTTTTCGGGTGCACCGAACGCCACATAAAAAGAGCGCTTGCACACCTATGTGAGCTTGGATATGTAAAGACGGAGATGTTCGACGGGCGCAAAAGGGTAATAAAAATTTGCAGAATATTTTCTGAAACCGAACAAATGCAAGGGGTGACAAAAATGTCACCGGGTGACATAAATGTCACGGCAGGGGTGACAAAAATGTCACCGCAGAGGGGACAGGAATGTCACCCCCGTAATAGTTATAACATAGATGATAACATAGCTTATATATCGTCTGACGACGATATAGAGTCGTCGGTCGTCGTCGGAGAAGAAAATAAGCGAGAATCACTTAAATCGGGAGTTATGCTTTCGGGAACGCAGATTGATTCTTTGCTTGAGCTTTTGTCGGTAGAGGAATTTGACGAATACTGCGAGAAACTCGGAGCTTGGAAACAGAAGCACCCGGGAAAGACCTGTCGGAGCGATTACAAGATAATTTTGCAGTGGGCAAAAGAGGACAGACAAACGGAGGAATGAAAAATGAGAAAGCTAATAAGTGAAGAAGAAAGCAAACTGATGGTAGCTGACGCTATTAAAAACAATATGAGCAACAAGGCAATCAGCGAAAAATACGGCATCAGCGAAAACTTAGCGTGCTATATAGTTAAGTACAGCAAGCTTGGATATGAGCTTGCGGACAAAAAGAAAAGAACATGCCCGCGCTGCGGAACGCAGCTTGATAAAAAGATGCACTTTTGCTGGAAGTGCGGAACGAAGGCTACGACGAACAAGGACGAAATCCTTGAGCAGGCGGAAAAGCTGCTTGGCATACTGACTTGCTATCCGTGCAATCAGGCGGCGGAGGGCATAGGCATTGTGAATCGTATCAAAGATTACATAGAGGAGGCGGAGTGATGCAGTTTACGATTTGGGGCAAGCCCAAGGGCAAGGACAGACCGAGGTTCGGACAGGGGCGGACATACACCGCCCCCGCCACCAAGGAATACGAAGACAGGGTAAAGTTCGAGTATGCCCGGCAGTGCCGAAACAGACGGTTTGAGGGAAATGTCAAGGTTGACATTGTGGCATACACGGAGCCGCAGAAAGCTCTGCCGAAAAAGAAAAGGGAGGAGCTTATAGGGCAATATTATCCGTCAAAGCCGGATTGCGACAATATAGAAAAAATCGTGCTCGATGCTTTGAACGGCGTTGCCTATGAGGACGACAAACAGGTTGTAGCTCTGACCTGCCAAAAGTTTTATGCGGAGCAAAGCAGAGTGGTTGTAAACATTATTGAGGAGGCGGAAAGATGGGGTATTTGATAGCTTTCGGACTGGGGTTTATTCTGGGCGGTTTTTTGATGTCGGCGCTGACGGATAAAGTTGTTGTCAACATTAACAAGGTGGAGGAAAACAAAGAATGAGATTTACGGCATTTATAACCTGCATTTTGATTTTGCTTTCTGTCTCCGTGCCTGTATATGCGCTGGGCACGGCTGAGTGGCGGCAGGACGGCGTTATTATCGTTCGGACGGTAAATTTAACCCCCGAGAGCAAAAGTGCCTTGCAGAGCCTTTCAGAGGGCACAGAGCGAAGCAGGGAAATAAACGAGCCTTGCGGAATGAGCGAGGAGGAGCTTGAAGAAGCCTTGAAGCACGAGCTTAAACAGTATGCGGGTGATTTCCTTTCGGCGGAGGAAAAGCACGGAGTAAACGCGGCGTTCCTTGCGGCGATTGCGGCGCAGGAGAGCGGCTGGGGGCGGTACTGCTTTCGGGCGAACAACATATTCGGGTTCGGGCGCAAGAGCTTTGACAGCGTGCCGGAGTGCATAGACTATGTAGCCGGATATTTAGCGGAGCATTACATAGCCGAGGACGGCAAGTATTACAACGGAGCCACTGTTGAGGGCGTATCGGTGTGCTGGTGCGACAAATCGTGGGCACAGGCAATTAACAGTATTATATATCAAATCACGGAGGTATGAAAGATGAACATCAACGAGTTTGAAAAAGAAATACATAAAAACGCCGTGAAGCACGGCTGGTGGGACGAGCAGCGGAGCTTTGCGGAGATTGTGGCGCTTTGCCACAGCGAGCTTTCGGAGGCCTTGGAGGAGGACAGAGCGGGCAAGCCTATGATATATATTAAAGACGGCAAGCCCGAGGGCAAGGCGGTTGAAATGGCAGACTGCATTATCCGCATACTGGACTGGATGGGCAGGGCAAACATAGATGCCGAAGATGTTATAGCCACAAAGCACGCGTATAACGAAACAAGACCGTACAAGCATGGAAAAAAGTATTGAGCTGTTTGAGGTAATCCATTGGCAGGAAACAAAGCTTAAACATAGTTTGCGATTAGTAATTAGCAGGGGCAACGGAAAGCCCCTGCTGGTTATGCAAAAGATAAGGAGGTATGAGGGATGGAGAAAGCGAATACTATCCACGAGAAAGCGCTTGAAATACTGAAAAAAACCAAAAAGCCGATAAAAGTAAAAGAAATAACGCTGATAATCGGCAACGAGAATTGCGGTACATATCCCCCGACCGAGGCTATGTACCGTCTTGACGGAAACTGAGAGATAGGGAGGGCAAAGAGAATGGCAATTTATAAAAACGTTGAGCCGCTTGAAATGGTGAGCTGGACAGCAACCGGGCATCACGACTACGACGAGGGATTTGCAGATGGCGTGGATTTTGTGCTTGAAAAGCTTGATGCACTTTCGGAGGAGGATGTTGCACCGCGGAAAGCCGGAAAATGGCTTTTGCCATCCGAAAATAAGATGAACGAATCGTGGAATGAGCTGGGGGTTGTGTGCTCAAAGTGTAAGATGTTTACCATCAACAATTCCGACTTTTGCCCGAACTGCGGCGCGCATATGCAGCGCGTCGACCGCTTAAAACATGAAAGGCGGCAGATACGCGATGAATAAAAGAATAGCCGATATGACCTCTGAGGAGCTGGCGGACGCGGTAAGACGCGGAGTGCTGGAAGCTAAAGCCTGCAAATATTGCGGCAAAGAATTTTATGCGCTGCGCAGCAGCACGGCTAAATTTTGCGGCGACAGGTGCAGGCGGATGTACTGGCACGAGCAAAAAAAGCTGCGCTGCGAGGTGTGCGGTGCGCCGATACCCTACGGCAAGCAGGTGTATTGTAGTGATACGTGCTACAAAAAAGCGATAGCTGACCTCAAGAGACGCAAGGGCGGAGTGTGCATAGAGTGCGGCGCGGCGCTCCCGCCGAGGAAGAGCAAATATTGTAGCAAAAAGTGTGAGCGGAAGCATATTCGTGGCACATTAAAGCCACAAAAGCCCTTGAGCACCGTGAGCACGGCGGAAAAACCTCTTGAGCACGGCTGTGACCTTGAGAGCATGGTAAAAGCCGCACTTGAGCACCATATGACCTACGGAAAGTATGTCGAAATGCTCGAAAAAGCGCGTGAGCACGGCAAAAAAGCCTTTGAGCACGGAGCTTGAGCACGGCAAAATTTTTGAGCACGGAGGATGAGCACGGCAAAATGACTTACGCGGACAAAAAAAGCCTGCTTGAAAGCTACCGGATAACGCCTGCGGCGATTAAGCGCCTGCGGGACTTAATCCAAAAGCTTGAGAGCGAGGCTGAGAAGATAACGGCGAGCATATCGAGGGACGGCGGCGGAGGCTACGGAGTGGATACGGCGAAGCTCCAACGCTGTGTCGAGCGGCTGGACGACGCGAAAATGCGCCTCTTGGCGGAGGAGGCAGAGCTTGCGGAGCAAAGAAGCATTGTGCTTGCGGCTGTGGCGGAGCTTGCGGACGATATGGAGCGAGGGGTCATATACGGGCACTACATACAAGGCAGGAGCTTTCAGGCGCTTTGCTTTTCGCTTAACTACTCCCGCAGACAGATTTTCCGCCTGCGCAGACGCGGAATTGATAATCTTGCTTTATAATATAAAAAGATGGCACTCCATGGCACTATGGGCGTGATAAAATAGTATCGTGGAAAGATAAAGATACCCTTTCATCCGACTTTTGATTTTTTCATTTTTCACACTCCTTAATTTTTTCGGCAAAAAAGCACCCGCAGAAAGCAGGTGCTTTTTTGCTATATAAAAACCCCGCCGGAGTGGGGCTTTTAATTATTAAATTATTGCTTAATAGGCGATAGCTTCCCATATCTTTTCCGCGATTTCCTCGGCGGTTATCTCGCTGCGATTTGCGGCGGTATAGATAGTGCCGCTGTCAAAGTATGTCCAAGTGTTACCGACTTGCAGTATCGAGGATATTGAGTTGTCCTCTGCGTCATAGACGATTTCCTGTACGAGACCGCCCCAAGCAATATTTTTGCTTTCCTCTATGACTTCTTTTATACCGGATGCGTTTTTGATTTCTTCGATTGTTCTTTTCATGGTGTTTTCTCCTTTGTCAAAAATTTTGTGGATTGATGCGCTCTTTCTTGAGCACGCTTATAGTTTACCACCTGCGGGGCAAGCTGTCAACCTGCCCCGCGGCTTATGTTACCTAAAGAGGTCGAAAATGGTCATATTGCCGAACGCAAGAAACCAGTTGAACCAAAAGAACGCGATTGCGAGGCGCTTTGCGATTTTAACGAGTTTTTTCATAATTTTGTCCTTTCTCGGGCGGATTAGCCGCCGCCCGTCGGCGGGTGGTTCGGTTAAGCATCTTCGCGTTCAAGGTCAAAGCTGCCCCAGCATTCGGATTTATAGTAGCTGCGCTCCATCAAGAGGTTAAGCAGGAAGTGCTGCGCTTTGTACATAAAGCGGTTCGCTTTTTTGGCGATTGCTTTGTCCTCAATTTGGTAGCTTGCGGAGTTGCAAAAGCTCAAAAAGTCAAAGATTGCATCTTGCAGGTCAGTGTACCCCTTGACGCTGCCCTCATAAGCGCTGCGGTAAAGCTGCGCCGCTATGCTGCGGTAGTGCTCGAAATCCTTGCGGTAGTCGGCTTCGTCGCTTTCGGCGCGGTTGTCGCCGTACTGGAGCATAACGGAGCGGGCGTTCATCTCATATAGAGAGGCAAAAGCCTTGTAGTAATCTTCGGCGTCAAGCAAATCGCCCTTTGCACTGTCCCACCAGTATATGACGGGCTCACGGTAGTAGTTAAGCTGTTCGGCAAGTCCGGCGAAAAAGCCGCCTGCCTTGATGTATTCCTGTTTGCTGATTACAAAGCTGCTCATTGAAAAAATCCTCCCGGTTATATATTTTATATATTGACTTTGCCTTTCGGCGGGTTTATAATTTAGGCGACTGGACGGCGGCAAGACCGCCCAGCCGAAGAACTCGTTTAACTTTGAGGGTGGCGGGTTCTTTTTTTATGCGCCTTTACTCATCAGGCGTTCGATTTTGGCTTCTGCTTCGTCAAGAGTTTTGCTTGCTTTGAGTATTTCAAGCACCATTTGCAGCAGCTTCACGAACTGGAAATCGGTCATTTCGTCCATGTTGTCTCCTTTCCGGCTCTTGCCAGCCTATGTAGGGCGGTTTCCCGCGACGCCTTACGGCGTTTCGGCTTGTCACCAGCAAGCCTTCATCAGGCGGGGTTAAGATATTTTTCCTGTTTTCACGTTTATGACGCAGTAGTGAGAGTTAAGCTCATCTAAAAATTCCCACGTTATGAAGGGGTAAAACTCTTGAAGGAAAGGCTCCACATAGCGGCGAACGAGTTTTTTTGCGGTGGGGCTTTCAAGCCAGAGCGGCACAAGCAAACCGTCTTGCAGCACGTCAATTTTGCCTTTGTTCTTTATCCTCAGTGACATACCGCCTTCGGCGAAAACGGTTAAGTAAACGTCTTTCGCAAAGTTATAAGTCTTTCCGTAAGAGTGCGTTTCAACTCCAATGCTTTTTTCAGTCATGTCTGTTCTCCTTTCATCATCAGGCGGGGGTTAAGCAAGTCGAGCAAGTCGGCATTCCCAGCTTGTTATACTGCCTGCTGCTGCTTTATTTGCTTTCTTAAATGCTTTATGTATTGCTTCGTATTTGGTGGAGGCAGATACCGCGAAAGACTGGTATTTTCCTCCGTTATCACGGCATGCAAAATTAAATCTGTACTGTGTGGCTTTCATGTTTTTATTCTCCTTTGTGTTCTTTCGTTCTCCCTCATCGGGCAAGCCCATTGTACACCCTCCGCCCGTCAGCTTGCATTTTGCCCCGCCGCTACTGTACGCGAGACCTGTTACTTGTACCAGTTATCAGCTCTTTTACAAGCTCTTAGATATTTAATTTTAGATTTTGATATACTCATCATCACACACACACGGCGTTTCGGCGCATTGTGAATACTCTCTTGCTCTTGTTTCAGGCGCGGCGAAACGGGTTATTAACCTGTTTCAAATGGCTTGTTTAAGCGATTTATTCCTACTCGTGGCAGGAATATGGCAGAAAGCCCGCTCCGTCCCTCTGTTATCAGATAGATACAAGGCGTATATGGGGGGGTGGGGGGGGTGGCAGGGTACCCCTTCCGAAGGGGTGGCGGCTCCAAAAGGTATCTATATATCCACTCTGACAAAAATCAGGAATTTGAACGCTTTAGTACGCTAAAGTAAAATACAATAACAGTAGTGAAATGCAAGAGAGGAATAAAGAATTATGCAGAATTGAGGGGGTGGGTGTCAAAAAACTCGGGGATATATAAAAAAGATTGCAAGATTTAGTGAAAAGAGCTTGCAAAACGGTGATTTCAGGCAGTTATTCGGGGATTCCGAACAAGTGAATAAGCTGTTGTAGCTCAGTGGCAGAGCAGTCACCTTATAAGCGACAGACGAGGGTTCAAATCCCTACGACAGCTCCAATACGGGCGTTATGGTGTAACGGAAGCACAGCCGAATGATAAGCGGAAGGAGCGAGGGTTCGATTCCCGGAGCGCCCCAAACGGAGCGAAGAAGATGTGAGGCGGGTGCAAATCCCGCCCGCTCCACAAGAAATAAAAAGAAAGGAGAAATGAGCATTGACCAGAAAGAAAATGACAGCGGCGGAGAAGCAGGAGCTTCACGACAGGAGAAGCGAGGAAGCTAAGGAACGGCTTAATCCTTACTGGTTCAAGCCGGGACAGAGCGGAAACCCGAAAGGCAGACCTCCGCTGACCGAAGAGCAGCGGCAGGAGCGCAAGGACGCGAAGAAGATAATCAAGAGTGCCGCCGTAGAAGCCGCGGAGAAGCTGGTGCGAGTGATGCAGCAGGACGGCAACAAGAACAACTACGACGCGATTATAAACATTCTTGACCGAGCGATAGGAAAGCCCAATCAGCCGATTGGAGACGAGAACAGCGGCATTCACATTATGATCGAGAGCAAAGACGGAGATGACTATTCGAGATGATTAACATTTCGATTAAGCCGAACGACCGTCAGAAGCTCTTTTTTTTATCTGATTGTCGGTATGTTCTTTACGGCGGAGCGAGAGGCGGAGGAAAGAGCTGGGCGGTAAGAAAGAAAGCCATGCTTTTAGGTATTAACTATCCGGGGATAAAGATGCTTATAATTCGGCGAACCTTTCCGGAGCTTGAGACCAACCACATAACGCCTCTTAAAGAGGAGCTGAACGGAATTGCCAAATACAAAGAGCGGAACAAGACATTCTATTTCAACGAAAACCAAGGAAAGCAGAGCATTATCGTTGCGGGATATTGTGCAACGGACAGTGATGTTTTGCAGTACCAAGGGCAGGAATACGATGTTTTGTTCATAGACGAAGCGACGCAGCTTTCCGAATATCAGTTCAACACTCTGAAAGCCGTTGTTCGAGGCGTAAACGATTTTCCGAAAAGAACCTATCTTACGGCGAACCCGGGAGGCCCCGGTCACAACTGGGTAAAAAGACTGTTTATTGACAGGCTTTTTCACCCGAACGAGCACCCGGAGGATTACACTTTTATTCCTGCAAAGGCGCAGGACAACTACGCGCTGATGGAAGCGCAGCCGGATTACATTGACCAGCTTCGTTCTTTGCCGGAGGATTTGCGCAGAGCGTGGCTTGACGGCGACTGGGATGTTTACGCCGGGCAGTTCTTCACCGAATTTGACCGCAATATACATGTTATGAAGCCGTTTGTCATTCCGCCGGAGTGGCAGAGATATTGCACAATGGACTACGGACTTGATATGTTTGCGGCATATTGGATTGCCGTAGACCAAAACGGCAGAGAATATGTATATAAAGAAATACATAAACCGAATATGGTAGTTTCGGAAGCGGCTAAATACCTTAAAAGCGTTGACGACCCGGAAACGCTGATATATTTTGCACCGCCTGATATGTGGAGCAGAAGAAACGACACCGGGCGCAGCGTTGCGGAGATATTCACCGACTTCGGAATATATCTTTCGAGGGCGAAAGCGGACAGGCACACCGGGTGGATTGATGTGAAGGAGCACCTGCATCCGGGATTTGACGAAATGGGTAACAAAGTAGCGGGGCTGAGAATATTTGCGAACTGCAAAAACCTGATTCACGACATTCCTTTAGCGCAGTTTGATGAAACAGACCCGGACGATATGTCAAAAGACCCTCACGAGATAACTCACAGCCTTGACGCGATAAGGTATTTTTGCACCGGGCGGCAAATTCCTATGCTTTCCTCTGAAATTCACGAAGAAGACGAATACGACAAAGAAATTGACAGCTTTTTGAGCTATGGAGGTCAATATGCGATGTGAGGAATGCGGAACCGAAATGATGATTGACGGTTCGTTTTACACCTACCGAAAAGGCACGCTTGTTCTTATTCAGAAAACGAGCTGCCACAACAAAAAATGTGCAAAGTACGGTGAAATAAAAGAAATTGTTCACCCTTTGCCGATTGAAACCGAATAAAAAGCGACTACGCAACAGCGCAGCCGCTTTTTTAATAAAAATATTATAAATAAAGGAGAATTCTCAATATGTCAGAAACCATGACCAATACCGAAAGCGACACCAGCTTCGATATTTTTGAGGACGAAGACTTTCAGACCGAAGAAGGACAGGAACAGGGGAACGAAGAACCCAATCAGACCCAATCCGAGCAGGAAGAGCCGCAGAAAGAGGCGGAGGAAACCACTCTGCCCGTTAAATTTCTCGGCAAGGAATACCCTATCCCTCAAAGCGAAATCAAGAGCCTTGCAGAGCGTTTGAATATAAACGAGGACGAGGTTATAGCCACCATTCAAAAAGGGCTTAACTACGACCACGCCGTGGCAAACACTCCTCTGCACAAAAAAATAGCAAGGCTTGCAGAGCTGAACGGCAAAACTCCGGAGGAATATTCGGATTTTCTTGACAACGCCGCAAATGAAATCGGTCTGCGGCACGAAATAGACAATGTAAAAAAGCAGTACCCTGAGCTTTCTGACGAAGCGGTTGAAATTATCGCTCAGAAAAATGTTGAAAACGGAAAACTTTCCGAATACAAAAGAGCGAAGGAAACCGAAGAAAAGCAGGAAAAGGACAGAGAAAACGAGCTTGCGCCTTACAAAGCGTTTTGTGCCAAATATCCGGATGTAAAGGAATTTCCCGAGGAGGTAGCGGCAATGATTAACGCCGGAACCGACCCGACCTTTGCATACGAGCTTTACACCAAAAACCAAGAACAAATTAAAAATCTGACAAACGAAAACACCGAGCTGAAACAGAAGCAGACGAATTATTATTCATCTATGGGCAGCAGTAAAGCTTCCGCAGCGGGTGAAGATTATGACGACTTCCTTTCAGGCTTTTTCGGTGGATAAAGAAAGGAAAATAAATTATGGCAATTAACCTTGCAGAAAAATATGAAAAGAAGATAGCAGAGGGCTTTGCACAGGAGTCCGTAGTGGCGGCAGCCTGCAACAACGACTACAACTGGGACGGCGTCAGAGCAATCAATGTTTACTCTCCCGAATATCAGGATTTGCAGGACTACAAGAGAACAGGTTCCAACCGTTACGGCGAGCCTAAAGAGCTTCAGGACACCGTAAACCGTATGGAGATAACCCGCGACCGTTCCTTTGCCATCACCATTGACAAGGGCAACAACAAAGAGCAGATGGAAACCAAAGAGGCAGGCAGAGTTCTTCGCGGCGAAATGAAGTTTAAGGCACTCCCCGAAATGGAAAAGTACGCCCTCGGAAGATTCATCGACCACGCGGGCAAAATCGACGCGCTTACCGCAGCTCCCACCACCGAGACTATCGTAGAAAAGCTTTCCGACGGTATGGTGCATCTGAGCAACAAGAACGTTCCCGACGACAGAACCATCTTCATCGGCTGGACTTATTTCGGTATGCTTCGTATTTCCAAGCAGTTCATCGGAATTGACGCTCTCGGAACCAAAGCCCTTGTAAAGGGTTCCCTCGGTACCTTTATGGGCGCACAGGTAATCCCGCTCCCCGATGAATATCTGAAAAAGGGCAATTCTCAGTGCTACTTCCTCATTGTGAGCAAAACTGCGGCGGTATTCCCCAAAAAGATTAACGATATGAAGCTTCACAAAGACCCTCCCGGATACAACGGAGCGCTTCTTGAAGGTCGTTTCCTTTACGACGCATTCATTATCGGCAAAAAGGTTGACGGCGTATATGCCGCCGTTGCTGCTTCCACCAAGCAGGCAAATCCGACCTTCGCTTTCTCCGGCAATACCCTCACCGTGACCTCCGCAGGCTCTACCGCAGTATTTGTCACCACCGACGGCAGTGACCCTCGGTTCAGCCTTTCCGCCATTAAGACCACCTCCGGCGGCGCCGTTACTCTGCCCACCGGAAAAACCAAGGCAAAGGCAGTGGCATTTGACGATGCGCTCTTTACCTCCGATGTTGTCGAGGATACCGAGAGAACTGTTTCTTGAGAACAATAATATAAGGGGGCTTAAAACGCCCCCTTTATTTTGTATAAGGAGGTAATACAGTGGCAACAGCCTTACAAAGAGCGAATATAAACGATTCGTCCGGAAAATATGACCGTTACTATAACGGTGTAATTAAAAAGAATCCTATTTCTGACCCGTTTTTCGAAATGAATTCTGAAAGAATTGCCAAGAAAATATTAAGCGGTGACAAAACGCAGAAGCTTAGCCTAAGTCAAAGAAATACATACAACGGATTGCTTAACGAACACGGTGAGGACAGAGCTAATTCCTATCTTAATTCCATACTGAACCCGACAAAACCTAAAGACGGCTTTAATCTTAACGGAACGCCTGCGAAAACAGACCCTACTAAAAACCCGGGATATATTCCTCCTGCTGTTCCTCCTGCAAAAAATCCGCCCTCCGATGGCGGTTCGGGAGGTTCGGGAGGAAGCTTCACCGATATTGCACCCGGCGTTTCCGTGAGCGGTTCGTCTTCCGTAGGTTGGGGAAGCGGCGGAAGTGCCGGAGGAACAGGAACACTTCCGGGAGGAACAACCCCCGCCGTGCAGCCCTCCGGGGTGGATGCGGTGCAGCAAAAGCTGAGAGCGGCAACCGACCTTGCAAACCAAGGCGCGCTTGACATTTACAATTCCGGCAAATCCGAACTTGACGCCAACATTGAAAATCAGCTTCGGGAGCTTTACATTGCCCGAATGATGGCGGACAAAGCGCTGCCTGTGCAGATGGCGGCGCAGGGCATAAACGGCGGCGCTGCGGAAAGCACCCTTGCGGGAAACAGAAACCAGTATCAGACCAACAGAAACACGCTGTATCAGGATGCCAACGCAAAACTTGCAGACCTTTTGAAGACCTACAACACCAGCGTAAACAGCAACGAACAGAACCTTGCGCAGCAGATGGCAGACCTTAGAATGCAGCTTGCCATTATGGAAGCGCAGGCGAAGTACGATAAGGAACTCGCACGAATGAGAAAGTAAAGAAAGCGGGGCAGTTATGAAACAAATAGATTTCGGGGATGCCCCGACCATAAGAAAAAATGTTTTTATAGTTGACGCTTTCAGAGGGGTTGACCTTTCGTCCGCCCCCTCAAGCATCGACAATTCCCGAAGCCCAAACGCACCGAATATGATTGCGGATTTGCTGGGCAAACCGATAAAGCGAAACGGTTTCGGGCTTGTGAAGAAATATCCCGGCAGAATAAACGGACGGTGGGAACTTGACGGACACGAAATTATTCACGCGGGGACGAAATTTTATATAGACGGCACACAGTGTTGGGCGGGCGGAAATGATGAAAAGTCCGTCGGACAGATAATCGGCACAAATCTGTATATTTTCGATGGCTTATGTGCTTTGAAATGTGACGGAAACGATATTTACCCCATAAGCTACGATGCGTATGTGCCCACGGTGACCATTTCACGCAATCCGATTGCGGAAAACATAATGGCGGGCGGAACGGCGTTTGAAGATGTAAACCTTATCGGGCGAAAGTGGACGGAAAGATTCACCGTTACGGAAGCACTTGCAACGGCAACGCAGTTTCAGCTTTCGTTTGCAAACCTTGATAATAACCCGGTTACGGTGCTTGTGCTGAACCAAAACGGCGGCTTTGACGAAAAGAAAGAGGGCACTGATTTTTCCGTTGACCGTGAAAAAGGAATTATAACATTCACCTCAGCTCCGGGGAAAACCCCGCTGACAGGTGAAGATAACGTATATATAACCGCTTCCCGAGACTGGGGAGATTACCCGGACAGAATAAACCTTTGCAATAAGGCAATTGCGTACAACTCCGCAGGAACTCAAAACAGGCTTTTCGTTTCCGGAAGCGGCAAAAACACAGACTATTTTTCTATGGCGGACAAGCCGGAATATTTTCCTGACCTTAACTATTCCGCCATAGGCAACGAAAACAACCGCATTATCGGTTACAGCGTTGTAAGAGGACTTTTGGCAACGCACATTGCGCCTGCGGACGACGGAAGAAGCATTATAATGCGCAAGTATTCCCTGACGGAAGATAAACGAGAAACATTTCCGGTTACGGATGTTCTGCAAGGCGAAGAAGCCGTTTCTCCGAGAAGCTTTGTGTATATGGAAACAGAACCTTTATTCCTGACGGAACGCGGCGTATACGCCGTTACAGCGTCAACGGTGGACGGCGCAATGTATACGCAGAACCGAAGCTATTACATAAACGAAGCGCTGAAAGAAAAAGGCGGTATTGCAAAATGCGAAGCGGCAAGATGGCAGAAATACTATGTGATTGCGCAGGGAGACAGGCTGTATTTACTTGATACAAGCCAAAAAAGCTATTCAAGAGGCGAACCGTATTCCTCATATCAGTACGAATGTTATCTTTGGACAGGAATAAACGCGCGGATTTTGTGGGAGGACGGCGACGGAAACCTTTGTTTCGGCGACGAAAAAGGCAATATATGCAAGTTTATACCCGGAGTATATCACGATTATTCCGAAGACGGAAACAAAGCAATAGTGGCATACTGGACGATTCCGGATATGGACGGAAACCTTTTTTGGCGGAACAAAACCATAAGGACGGCGGCAATTCAGGCGGCGCCTTTTCCGCAGAACAAGCTTCGCTTGGAATACAAAAAGAACGGCGTGTGGACTACATTGAAGGAATGGGGTTCAAAGCTTGGGTTCTTTCAGTGGTCTGCCCTCAGTTGGAGCAATTTCACTTGGCACGCTAACGCAGAGCACAAAACCGTTACGGCGAAAATAAAGATAAAAAAGGTGGACAAAGCAGGCTTTCGCGTTGTATGCGACAAAATAGACAAAGCTTTCGGCTTATACGCTTTTTCCCTTGAATATGTTGAAAGCGGCAGATACAAAAAGTGAGGTGGAAATATGGCAGTAAATAAGATTACGGACGCAGACCTTGCAGGAAAGGGCGTGCAGGGGCAGCCCGATGTGCCGGGGCTGACCGCGGCGGAGATGCAGGCAAAGATTGAGGAAATCGTTCGGAGCGTGGCAATCCCAAAAATCAACGAAATTATCGACAAATATGTTTCTTCCGAAACGCTGTCGCAGGTGGTTTTAGCTTCCGGCAGTGTTTCGAGCGTATTCGGCAGAGCCGGAGCGGTGGCGGCGCAGACCGGAGACTACACCGCGGAAATGGTGGGCGCTGCGGCGAAAAAGCACGCGGCGCAGCACAAAAAGAACGGAACAGACCCGCTTTCCGCCGAGGACATAGGAGCGGTGCCGGGAAAAAAGACCGTGAACGACAAAAAGACCACATATGAAATTGACGGCGTGATTAAGGCGAGCGGCTTGGACGTTACAGAAGGAACAACTTCGGTAAAAAGTCCGGTGTCTGGCACGGACGCGGTGAACCTTGCATATCTGCAAAAGAACTGTGAGGCGAAGCCGGAGGAAAAGAGTGCCACAGGTGCTGTTACAATGACGGCGGAAAACAACAAGGAATACAAATTTACGGCGGTTACGAGCTTTAACTTCACCGTGGCGGAAACAACCGACTGCCACGGCTTTGTGAAATTTGCATCGGGAAAGCCCACGGTGACAATAAAGGGGTACACCAAAACCGGGGGCGACGATGTGACCAAAGCGGCGGCGAGGGAAACATGGGAGTTTGACTGCCTTGCCGGATATATCCTTTGGAAGAACTGGGGTGCGACATAATGAGCGCAAGACGGAGAATGCTGATGAGCGGCGACAGCGTTAAGTATATCTTTCAAAGCGGGATTGCAAAAATAAACGGAACGGTCGCAAGGGAAAGCAATGTTACGGTAAGAAGCGCTAACATTTTAATTTCAATTACCGGCTATCTTTCAATAAAAACGGATTTTTCGAGATTCAGTAAGCTATATATTACTATCGGTCTTGTTGAAGACACAGACCGCGGCGCCGAATACGGATATGGAAACGAAGCGGATACATTCACAAGGCGTGAAACAAAATATACCGGTACGCCCGAAACAAAGGTGTTTGATATTTCCGCAGTTACCGGGGAAAAATACATAAATTTTGTGAACAGCGGGTATACCGATTCCAAGTCTATATATATTTACGGCATCTGGTTAGAAGTGTAAGGGGGTGCTACTGTGGCAATTTACATTATGCCGGGAGAGGATAAGCTCTTTTCCATAACGCTTCCGGACAAGATAAGCGCCGTTACGGCGATTACGGTAAAGTTTCAGCATGCAGACAAGAGCACGGTTGTCAGTTATACCGACACCAACACGGACAACATATTCACGCTGGACAGTAACGGATATACGCTTTGGGTGTTTGTGCCTTCGGCGAAAACCTATGACTTTCACGACGATGAAAAGGCGTACATTTGGCTTGAATGGACGAGCGGTGGATATAAAAAAATACCGCGCAGGCGCATAAACGTTGCCTGCGGGCACAACTACAACAGACCGGGGGTGACAGAATGAGCATTGCGGTAAAGAGCGGACTGCCGAGCCTTGGGAGCACGGAGGGCGCGGTCATATCCGCGGACGAAGTGAGCGTAAGCGAGGACGGCAGCGCTGCGGCAAGCGTGGGCGAGGATTTGCCCCGAGGAAAGAGCGCATACGAAATTGCAAAGGAAAACGGCTTTGACGGCACGGAGGCGGAGTGGCTTGCGTCCCTCAAAGGTGAGCCGGGCGCAGCAGGAACAAACGGCAAGGACGGTGAAAACGGAGAAACGCCCTATGTGGGAGAGAACGGAAACTGGTTCATAGGAGAGGACGACACCGGGAAGCCCAGCCGAGGAGCAAAGGGCGAGCCGGGCAAGGACGGCGTGACACCGACATTTAGCATAGAGAGCGTGGAAACAGGCGAACCGGGAACGGACGCAGATGTGACTATGACCGGGGACGCACCGAACCACGGACTTAGATTTGTGATTCCCCGGGGAGACAAGGGCGACAAAGGCAGTCCCGGCGCGAAGGGCGATAAGGGTGAACCGGGCGCAAAGGGTGAGCCGGGAAGCCCGGGTGCAAAGGGTGACAAAGGCGACCCCGGCGCAACGCCGAATTTGACCATAGGCACTGTTACAACCCTTGAAGCGGGGCAGAACGCAACGGCGAGTATGAGCGGCACTGCGGAAAGCCCGGTGCTGAACCTCGGCATTCCGAAAGGCGCGAAAGGCGAACCGGGAGAAGGCGGAAGTGTTGACATCGTAACATCTGTTTCCGCTTCAAGCACGGACAGCGAGGTTCCGTCGGCGAAATGCCTGTATGACCTTGTAGGGAATATAACGGCGCAGATAGACGCAATGTAAAAGCGAAAGGAATGAAAACATTATGAAAAAAGCAATGTTAAGCCAGCCTATGGCAGGAAAAAGTGATACGGAAATCGTAGAAACAAGAGAAAAAGCAATTAAAGCTCTTGAAGAAAAGGGTTATGAAATTATAAACACCCTTTTTACCGATGAATGGTATAGCAAAGAGCAAATGGAGCAAAGGGGAGTTGTACAAATACCGCTTTGCTTTTTGGCAAAGTCGCTTGAAAATATGAGCCTTTGCCACGCAGCTTACTTTTGCAAAGGATTTGAAAAGGCACGAGGTTGCCGCATTGAGCACGAAGCGGCAAAAGCATATGGTCTTGAAATAATATACGAGGAAGAATGATATGAGCAACAACATAGCAGAGGCAATAGCCTCAAAGAACGAGGTTATAGCCGCACAGGGCACAAGCCTTGATACAGTGCTGACAGCGCTGGAGGGTAAAGCGGCGGGGAGCGGAAGCAGCGGAGAAGTGTGGGAAAAGGTTGCTGATACTACACTAACAGAACAGGTAAATTCCATTCGTGTGACCTTTAGCGCATGCAGCGCCGTATACGTTCAATTCCAGTGGGGCGGAGTTGAAAGTGACGTAGGCAATATATACATAGCACCTAACTGCGACGATACTTTTTATACCAGCGAGAGCAGAGCGGCTGCCGTCAGTATTACAACAAGCACAAATGCAAAACGCGGATATACATTTATAAGGATAGATACGCGAGTGGGCTCTGTTTGGACAGCAACCAGCAGCGCGTTATCGCGTGCCGATGGTAGCTTTGGAGCAATAACTCCCGACAGCGCAATGAATTGTGACATAGGCATTGCCAATCATTTTGGTATCTCGATGATGCAGCCATTCTATTTTACAATTAAGAATGAACCGCCTTCAAACGGTGTTCGTTCTATTACAGCATACGGTGCAGGGATGGCGATAGGAACTACGTTGAAAGTTTGGGGGATTAAAAAATGAAAAAATGTATTAACGGCGAATATATCGAAATGACCCCCGAAGAAATCGCAGAGTTTAAGGCTATGGCGGCAGAGCAGCCTGTTCCCGAGCCTACGGCGGAGGAGAGGCTTGTGGCACTGGAAGAAGCGGTGCTTGAGCTTTTGGGGGTGACGAAATGATAAAATTTTTTGCGATACAGATTCGGCTGGGCAGGATAACCCTTGAACAAGTGCCCGAAAAGTGGAGGGCAAGGGTGGAGGAGGTGCTGAATGAGCCTTAACGACAACACAACAAAAATAGCAAGCGTGCTTGCAAAGGTGAACGCACTGCCCGCACAGCTTGACACTTCCGATGCCACGGCGGCGGCGGGAGATATAGTCAAGGGGCAGACGGCGTATGTCGACGGGGTAAAGGTGACAGGGACGCTGGAGAAAGCAACGCAGATTACAGGAAATGTGACGAGCACAGCAATACTAACCCCGAGGGCGATGTTTTCCGGCAAGACAAGCGAAGCATTTGCCATAGACGCAAACAAGGGCATAACGCTCGCGATGCCCGCGGTTGACCTCGGCGATGCGGGAGACGCGGATGTGGCAAAGGGCAAAACCTACACGAGCGTGAACGGCTTTAAGCGGACGGGGACGAAGGAGGAGGCGGTTATAGAGACGGCGGCTCTTACCCTGACAGGAAACGCCTTAGCTCCAGGTGTTACGGTATGGTATATAAACGGTAGTGGGAACCTACAAACTGAAACTTATACCGCAGACGCTGTGCTCACGGTAAAGAAATTTAACATAGTGTTCTTTGCGGGGCAGCAGCTTACAACAGTTGTGGACGGAGCCGAGGAAAACTACCTTGTTTCGGAGATGGGCGGAACGCCGCAGCCGTTCGTTATGACGGATGGTATAAGCTATTCTTCCGTTATGGTTGAGGGAGACTTGACGGTTAATGCGGCAGTGAAAGTTTAAGAAGCATTTTTCGATAACTTCTTGACAAAAGCGTTACATAGTGCTATACTACAGTCAAGGGTTAATCCCTTTTGTCACCGCGTGAGCGCTGATTTTTTCCCCGCGTAAGCGGGGGTGGCTCTATGACGGCTGTCTATATGCGTTTTTGGATTTTGCAAACGACGACCCGAAGCTTGAGGTTGTGGACAACACGAAGATGCTCTTCGGCAATCCGTCAGAGCGCAAGCGTACGCGGTGTGGATTGAAATTAGAATGCGGCGAAAGCTGCGAAGTGAAAAGCTCTATCGAAAGATAGGGCTTTTTGCTTATCGGTATTGACAAATCAGTGCCGAGGGTGTAATATAAAGCTGCGGGGTTTAGTCCACCCTGTGATTTTAACGAGGCGAGAAGGCTCTGTCGAAAGACGGGGTCTTTTTGCTATATAAAGTTATTTTAAGCGCCGAAGGGCGCTTTTTTTATGCCCAAAATGAGGTGACATAATATGACAATAGCGTTAATGGCGGTTTTTTTTGCCGCCGATTTAATACTTTTTTTCTACTTCAAAAATGAGATAAGGAAGCTAAAGCTGCTGCTTGGGAAGCAGCCAAAGGTCGAGGAACGGGGGGACAAAATCCCCATGGACGAGCAGTGGAGCAATTTCCTTTCATACGACGGAAGGGGGAAATAAGGGTTGAAAGAAAAAAATGCGGAAACCATATGGAAAGCATACGGCAGATGCAACGACTATAACGACAGCATTAACGAGGGAATCGGACTGCGGGAAACCGTAAAACAAAACGAGAATTTCTATATCGGCAGACAGTGGGAAGGCGTAACCGCGCCGGACATTGACAAGACCACATTCAATGTAATCAAGCGTGTTGTAAACTACCTTATCGCTATGATTATTGCAGACGATATTGCAGTTCAGCTCACTCCCTTTGTACGAACCGAAAATTCGCAAATTCAGTGCAAAATAATAAAAACAGAGATTGAGCGCATATTTGAAAAGACAAAGACAAAAACGCGCCTGCGCGAGGTTCTTCGCAACTGCGCCGTGGACGGTGACGGCTGTTTGTATGCGTTTTGGGATTTTGCAAACGACGACCCGAAGCTTGAGGTTGTGGACAACACGAAGATGCTTTTCGGCAATCCGTTTGAAAGAGAATCGGAGGAACAGCCGTACATTATCCTTGTGAAGCGGCACAAGCTGGACATTTTTAAGGAACAGCTTGAAGCGGAGGGCATTGAAAAAACGAAGCTTGACCAGATACACAGCGACGGCGAAACAGAATATTACGGCGAGGATAACGAAGCAACAGGCGACATTGTAACCGAGCTTGTGTATATGTGGAAAGAGAAAGGCACAGTGCACTTTATGCGCACCACCAAGGATATTGTGCTTAAAGAGGACACCGACACTAAATACAGGCATTATCCCGTTGCGTGGATGAACTGGGACACCATAAAGAACAGCTATCACGGACAAAGCCCCATTACAGGACTTATCCCGAACCAAGTATATGTGAACAAGCTGCTTGCAATGAGCCTTGAGCATGAAAAGAAGCTTGCTTTCCCGAAGCTGTTTTACGATATGACAAAGATTCGCCAGTGGACGAACAAAATCGGACAGGCAATCGGAGTTGTGGGCGATGTAAACAGCGCCGTTATGGATGTTTCCAAGGCGGCGGATGTGAGTGTTGGCGTAACTACGCTTGTTAATCAGGTTGTGGAATACACCAAAGACTTTATGGGCGCAAACGACGCTGCCCTCGGTAATGTAAACCCCGAAAACACCTCCGCAATTATCGCGGTACAGAAAGCGGCGACAGCTCCCCTTGAGCTGCAAAGACAGGCGTTCTATCAGTTTGTAGAGGATATTGTGCGCGTGCTTATAGAGATGATGAAAGTAAACTATGGCGTGCGCGAGGTTTCTTTCAGTGACGATGACGGAAACGACATTACCACTATATACGACTTTTCGCAGATTCAGTACGACAGAATGCAGCTTAACATCGACATCGGCGGCGGAAGCTATTTCAACGAGATTACGCAGGTTTCCACTATGGACAAGCTGCTGCAAAACGGAATTATTACCGACCCGGTAGCGTACCTTGATGCGATACCCGACAAATACATATTCAACAAGCACGCAGTTATGGCGAAGATGAAGCAGGCACAGGCGGCGCAGATGCAGCAGGCTATGGGGTACGGAGCAACGAACCAACAGTATGACCCGCTGAACACCATAGCGGAAGCACAGGAAAGGATAGGTGAACAGCTATGACGGGACAAGAAGTGTATAACCTTGCGCTTTCGTTCGTGCCGGAGCTTCAAAGCGAGGTTCCCGACCTTGACGATTACAAGGTGGGCTGGGTAAACCTTGCCATAGCGGAAGCACTTGAAACGGAGAACAGCATAAGGAGATTTTACGGCGAGGAGGAGCTTTTGACAGCGCCGAGGCTTAAAAGCCTTTCCGAAACAATCCCCTATCACGATTCCGTAACACAAACCGCTCTTGCATACGGAGTTGCGGAGCACGCCTTTGTGGACGATGATAACGACTACCGAAGCAACAAGGCAAGAAGCAAGTTTATTATTGCTCTTAACGAGGCGGCGAAATACACGATAACCGATATAGTTGACTGCTATTGAGAGGTGATTTTATGGCAAATAAAAAGAAACCCGAAAACGGAGAAGATTTAATTCGCCAATACCTCAAAGATAAAGCCGCCGGAAGAAGCACTTTTGACGAGAAGTCGGACTTCCAAAAGAGAGTCCGCTCCGGCGAAAACTTCGGCAAGCCTCACGATTTCGGGCAGGAACAGAAGCCCGCGGTTTCCGAGAAGCCGAAAAACAAGCCCGAAAGCAAAGCGGAAGACAAGCCCAAAAACGACTATGCCGCCAAGATAGCCGGATATTACGACGAGTATAACAAAAACCTTGCCGAGGCGAAAAGAGAGAGCAAGGACAAGACCCCCGCAAAAAGACAGAGCGCAGCCACGGGAAGCGCACTTAGCCGGACGAGAGAAAGCAAATTGTTAAAGTCCGGGCAGGGCGGCAAGTCCTCCACCGCACAGGATACAAGAAACAAAATCGGCGAAAATATGGCGAAAATCGCCTCCGGAGACGGAAAGACCAACGCGGACTTGAAGCTGATGGGGCAGATAAACAAGCTCAAGCGTGAGTATCAGTGGGAGGAAGCGGGAAGAAGATACGACGCTCTTTCCGACGAGGAAAAGCGGGAGCGTTACCGCAGGCACTACAGCAGCGCTTTGGACAGGGCGAGAATGGCAACCGAGAAAAACCCCGCATTGAAGGGCGGCGGCTCGGTATATGACACGAGAACCGCAATAGGTCAGAATATAGCAGACAGATATTACGAGCTTGAGGACGAGCTGAGCGACCCGACCAAGGGCGGAGAATACGCCTTTATAAACAGAGTGCGCAGTGCCGCAGGCGAAGCGGCAGAAAATATCGGAAAATGGCTTTACGACAGCTTCGGTTATGAGCCCGGCAAAGAGGTTTACGAAAAGGGCGAAGCAAGAAAAATCGGAGAAATTGCAAGCGGGCAGTTTGCAAACGAAATGGCGACAAACCCCACAAAATCGTACCGGACTGCTGTTCAGGTAAGCGACAGCTTAGCAAATATGCTTTCGTACAAAATAGCGACCGGGCCGATTTCGCTGTTTGCGGGTTCTATCGCAAGTGAAGCGGCATTTGAAAAAGGACTTGCGGCAGGGGTTAATAACGGTTTATCACTTGATAAGGCGGCGAAAGAAGCCGCGAAAGTAGCGGCTGAAAAAGGTTCACATGTGGCAAACAGCATATTCAGCGGCGGAATGGCGTTCGGAACATTCGGCGATACATATAACCAAAGCAGAGCCGAAGGGCAGGGAAAGCTTGAAAGCACAATAAGAGCAACCGCGGCAGGCGCAATATCGTATATCACAGAAGCCCTGGGTGGTATCGGCGGAGCGAAAAGCCCGCTGAACAAGCTTGAAAGCGCGGCAAAGCAAAGATGGATTACAAATCTCCTTTACAACGCTTTTGAAGAGGGCGGAGAGGAACTTGTCGAATACTCGCTTAACTATCTTGCTCAAGGCGTTATTGACCTTGCAGCACAGGGAAAATGGAATCAGGTTTACGACCTGAATGTAGCGTTAGACAACGCCAAAACCGGATTTTGGAGCGGCGGTATATTCGGATTGGGAAATGTGGCGCTTTCCGGAGGACAACAAGTCGTAAACAGGCTCGGCAACAACACATATACCGGTAATGCGGAAACTGACGCAAAGCTCGACCGTGCAAAAACCGAACTGCTTGACAACTTAAAAACTGGTTATCAGGCGTCGCAAGACCCTGTTGTTAAGGCGAAAATTGAATCGCAGCTTGATGCAACGATTCCCGACACTGTTCAGCAAGCCCCTACAAGCCCCGCAGAGAGCGTTTCTTCCGAGGCGGGAAATGTGCAGGCGGAAGCTCAAACACAGCAGGAAGCCCCCGCACAGGCGGAGCAGAAAGCCCCGAAAAAGAAACCTTCCAAAAAAGAAGTAAAACACGAAGAAATGCTTGACCAGCTTGATATGAGAGCGGCGGAGAAAAAGGCTGCACAGGAAGCTGCTGCACGGCGGGAAGCCGAAACCACCGCACAGCCCAAGCAGGAAGCGCCACAGCAGGCTCAAAAGCCCGCAGAGGTAAAGAGTGAAGCCGAAACAAAAGCCCCGCAGAAAGCCCCACAGCAGGGCGCACAGCTTAAAGCGGACAGGGACACGGTAAAACGCGCATACAAGGATTTCAGCAATACCAGTATGAAGCAATCGAGGTTTGAAGCCTTGTACAACGAAGCGTACAACGCGGAGAGCTTTGAAGCCTTTACAAAGAAGCACCCGAGCTTCGGCGAAAAGCTGAAAGGTGCTATGCAGAAAGCCTTTGAAAACGGGCAGAGAGCAAGGAACGGAGCGAACGCCAAGGTATTCTCTGATAACGGGATGATTATGAACGAGGACGACGCTTTTTTGCTTAACAGCCGTAAAAATGTCGATTCGCTTATTGCAAGGTACAAAGAGGAAGCCGACAGCGGTATGTATTGGGACGAAGCGGAAAACGGCGACGCCGTACAGCTTCGGCTTGAGGAAAGCGAAATTGCGGCACGAAGAGAGGCTATAAAGAAGCTTGAAGCGTACCGAGATGAAAACTTTTCTCAGAAAGCAGAGCAGAAAACCGAAAAGCAAGCCCCGAAGCAGGAAAAATCCGAGAAAAAGCCCGTGAGCACGGAAAAAAAGCTCGAAAACACCATACAGACCCTTGAAAATTATAAAAAGCACCTTGAAAACGGCGATATGGCGAAGCTTGAGCAGAAAAACCCCGACAGATACAGCGAAATGATGTATAAGCTTGAGCAAATGACCGCCGATGAGAACGGCAGCGACTACTTTTATGATGCAGACGAGGTTTCCGTGCTCATTGATAAATACAAGGAAAAACTGGAACTGGCGCGTGCTCAAAACGGTGCTCAAGCCGAAAATGTCGGTGCTCAAACAGAGAATGTCGGTGCTCAAGCCGAAGTAAAAGCCGAAAAAACCGATGCTCAAGCCAAAAACAGCAGTGCTCAAAAAAACACGAGGGGTATTTTTGACGAGAATATAGGTACAAGAGAAAAGCCCGCAACACAAGAGGACGTAAACAGCTATGTTGAATATGCTCTTGAATACGGAGATAAAAAAAGAAATGCCGAAGATGTTGCGAAGCAAAAAGACAGTATTATATATGGTCAAGCTTCCGAAAGGCTTGTTTCCGATATGCAAACCCTTTACGGCGTTGACGTTGAGGGCAAAACGCACGTTTTGAACGACAACGATATAAGACACATAGACAATAGTCACGGCAGAGGCAATGCAAACGAAAAATATCCGGTTACTGCCGCAGACTTGAAGCAGATACCGGATATTGTTGAAAACTATGATAATGTCTATTATGTTACAAAGAAAAACGGGCAGGTGGGCATATATTACGAAAAGCGGCATAATGGAACTACATATTATCTTGAAGCTGTTGGCGATGGCAATTTGCTATACAACAAGCAAATGATAAAAGTAGGAACAGGGGACATACCTAAGATAGAGGGACTTAAACAGGAAGTAGAAAAAAGAAGAGCTGCTTCTTCCCCTCCAGATGGACACGCCCCCCGGATGTACGTCCAAGACGCTCGGAATAACAACTCTTCTACTGATAAGATACCACAAAGCGGAAACAATGTCAACCCCGCTAACGAATATTCCCCCGAATATCAAAACGGAGCGGAGCACCCGAAGACGGTTGGCGCAATGGAAAGCGACAAGCAGAACATTACGAGAGCCATTAACGAGAACGGAGCGCTTCCGCAGAAGAAAAAACCGTTCTCCGATTTCGACAGATACAAGAGGGATAACGATATTCCGAGCGGTGAAAGAGCCGCGCTTGCAAGAAAGATAAACGACCCTATGTTAGGTGAAATCACCGTTGCACAGAACATAACGAACCTTGCAAAGGACGGCGCAAAGTTCATTGAGCAGGACGGCAAATATTACGCACAGAACAAGGAAAGCTCCGTAAGGGTTTCCAAATCCGCATATAACTACGGAAAGTGGCTTAACGACAACGGCGTATTTTACACCCTGAACCAAAATGCAGAAGTGCCGAAGAAGATAAACGGTAAGTATGTCTCTAAATCCGTAACTACCTTTATTGCTTCAAGCGGCGGTACAGATGCTATGGTGAAAGCCATTGCGGCGAAGATTGAAAGCCGCGAAACGGGATATGTTTATGACAAAAAGAGCCACAAAGAGGTGCTTAGGTACGCACAGGACACCATTGTAGACAAAGGGTTTGACGGCGCAGTTGAATACTTCAATGAAATGGCACTTGGCGACCACAAATACACTTCCGAAATAAACGCACTCGGATTGATGCTTAAAAACATTGCTTCCGAAGCGTATATGGACAGCAAGGGCAAAAACAAAGATGCCCTTGACCTTGCCACTCAGATACAGGCGTGGATTGCGACAAACCAAACAAACGCCGGACAGGTTACGGAAAGTATGAAGATTGACCGCCAGCTTATCAACGAAAACAGCGAGATGTATTATCAAAGCCTTATCGAAAGCTTGCAGGAAAAATACAAAAAGCGGCTTAAAGGCAAGGAAATCACTCTTGATGCGGAACTTCTCCGTAAAGTTGCCGAAACGGCGGGAACTAAAGAGGGGACTAAATGGGCTGACAAGCTTAACGCCAGTATTGCAAACCAAATCCCCGCAACGGCTATTGAAAGGTTTAACGCCTACCGTTATTTCTGTATGCTTTCTTCCTTCAGAACTGATGCAAAAAACATTATTTCAAACGACGTACAGTTTGTAATGGCTGTTCAGAAGAACCTTTGGCTTTCCGCTGCCGAAAGAATTTACAAAAAAAAGCACCCGGAATATATGCTCACAACGTCCGGCTTTAAGACGGACATAAGTAAAGCAAAATTTGCGGGTGAAGTGTTCGGCAAAGAAAACACCGGAGGCAGCAAATACGAGAACAAAGAAAACTGGGTTAGAGCAAACCGTACAAACACATTTCAGGGCAACGGAAAACTGAACAAGATAAACATCCCCGGACGTATCCTCGACTTTATGGCAAATACCAAAACAAAAATGCTTTCCGCAGAGGATGCGGCGGCAAAGAAAGCTTTGTTTGTAAACCGCTTTGTTCAGGTTATGGAAGCAAACCACTGGACAACTGAGTTCTTGAGCGACAAATCAAATCCCGAAGCGATAAAGGCTTATGAAAAAGCAACGAGTATTGCAATGGAGGAAGCACTGAAAGGAACTTTCAACGACCAAAGCGCTATGGTGCAGCTTCTTACACAGTGGAAAAACATTGACACAAAGAATTCGGACACCACCTTTGCCGCCGGAAAAGTGGCAGTAGCTACAATTATTGAAACAATGTTTCCGTTCAAGAATGTTCCTTTCAATATTGCCGGTTCTGCTATCAGATACAGTCCTTTCGGTCTTTTTGCGGGTGTATGTGACCTAAAAAAAGTAAAGAACGGAAATCTTGATGCAAGAGTTGCCCTTGAAAATATATCAAAGGGAATGACGGGAACAACGGTTTCGCTTGGCGGTACTTTTCTTGCTATGCTTGGTATGCTTACCCTCGGCAGAGATGAAGATGAAGATAAGCCCATAGAAGAAAAGAAAGATACCACAATGTACCTTAAAATTCCGGACAAAAAAAACGGCGATTTGTATATTGACATTGACTGGATAGATTCTGTTTCTATGCAGCTTCGAACCGGGCTTGAACTCTACGACATATTCAAACAAAAAATAAAGGGCAAAAGCGGAAAGGAAAGCGAAGAGGAAATAGCCGATTTTTGGGGAACAGCGATAGGGCTTGCAACAAGAGGTATGGACAGCTTTATGGACATAGGAATGATGGCTTCTTTTTCAAATTTGCTGCTGAATAAATCCGGAGCAAGAACCTTTGGAGATGTCATTACTAATCAGGTTACGAACTTGGAAACGCAGCTTATTCCCCGAATTGTTACAGACATTCGTCAGGCGCTTGACAAAGAAAGACGCAACACGTACTACAAAGACAAAACAGGAAAAGATTCCGAATACCCGAAATGGATTCAGTGGATAACATCTATTGTTCCGCCGTCCGCAAGAAACCAATACAGAGCGGCTTTCGGCAACAGGGAAAAGCTCCCCGCAAGACTTGACGAATGGGGCAATTCCCTCGGCGAAGAGAACGCCTTTAAGCGTGCGGCAGAGGCACTTATTATCCCGTCCAAAACATACCGTGCAAACGACGATAAGGTTCAGCAGATGCTTGACCAGCTTGACGCAAAAACCGATAAGAATGTGTTCCCTCCTGATTATCCGAAATTCATTACGGTAAACGGCGAAAAGGTGAACCTTTCCGGCAAGGAATATGAGGAAGTGGCAAGGAAAATCGGCAAGGAGAGGTACAAGCTGCTTGACGAATTGGGAAAGGACAGAGAGTTTCAGAAGCTTTCCCCCGATAAAAAAGCCGAGCTTATACAGGACTGCTATAACATTGCGAACGAAATGGCAAAGTACGGCTTTGACGATGACTATTCCATAAGCAAAATTACGCAGGATGTTAAGGACGCCAAAAAGGAAAAGCTTTCGATTCCGAAGTATCTTCGCGCCAAGCAGGCGTATGACAATATGTCCGAGTACGAAAAAGACGGCGTAAAAATATCAAGGTCTTATCAGTTTGCGGATTATCTTATGAAAGACACAAGCACCACCGTTGAGGAAGATATAAAGCTTATCGAGCTTATCGAACGCAAAAAGGACGGAGACAAATATAAATCGCCGTTTGAAAATATCCGCAAAGTGCCGGACACCTCGGACAAGGAAATGCTTTCTCTTTATGTTGCTTTCAGAGACCAAGCTGACAAGGAAGAAGATTTGCAAAGCTATATGCTTGAATACGGCTACAATTCCGAACAGGCTCTTGCGAGATACAATGTCGCAAAAGGCTCAAAGGCTACATACGATTTACTCGGCAACACGCAAAAGAAGAAAGCGGACAAGCTGCTTGCCGCCGCCAATAAAGGCAGGACAGCAAACGAGTGGAACGAGGAGAAAATAGCCCTTGCGGCAAGCGCCGTCACATCCGTAGGAAGCTTCGGCACAAAGAAAACGCTGAAATCCTATATTGCTATGCTTATGGCTGTCGGTTTCACCGAGAGCGAAGCAAAAGAATTTTACAAATATTATGCGTAAAGGAGAGATAATATGCTGCACAAACCGAATTACGAAACCGAGCCTATGAGAATAGGCGACCTTAAAGGGTACCACCTCGGAACGGAAAACGGCAGGGAATATTACGAGGCGACCGACGGACGGAAATTTAGTTTTCCGACCGTTGACATCAGCAAAATAACCTTTGAGAACGAGCAGAAAGAAGTCCTTAAAAAACCTTCCGAAAAAGAGGAAAAGAAGCTTGCAACAAAGAGAGGTAAAAAGAAATGAGCGAAGCTATCACGGTAGCATTTATCACTGCCGCGGCGACAATCATTGTGCAGATTATTGTAAGCCTTACTACGCGCGCGGAGGTTAAAAAAAGTCAGGCGGTTTTCAACGCCGTAACCGAAGAAAAATTCAAAAATATTGAGGATAAATTCGATACGGTAAACAAAAAGCTTGAGCTTCATAACGGTTACGCAGAAAAATTCCCGAGAATTGAAGCAAAGCTTGAGTTACTTGAAGGCGGGATAAACGAGGTGAGAGCAAAACTGGGATGAATATAAAAATTACTCCGGGAAAAACGGAGTTTTCTAAAAAGATTCTGTATGTGGCGGCGATATTAAATATCGCCGTCATTATTTTCAGCTGCATTATGATATATAGGACGGAGAACCTTGAACCGCTTATCTACCTTATTCCGTCCACGGCGGCGGAGGTTGCCACGGGAACGGCTTTTTACTACAACAAGGCAAAGGCGGAAAACAAAATAAAGATTGAACAAAAATACGGTGTAAAAGGAGATATTGACGATGACAATTGACATTACAGAGGTAATAAAGTACGCTATTCTTTTGGTTTTTGCGGTTTGCACAACATTTGTGATTCCCTACATCAAGGCAAAAATCGGTGATGAAAAGTTTACAGAGCTTCAAAAGTGGGTGAAAATCGGCGTGCAGGCTGCGGAAATGATTTTCAAGGAAAGCGGAATGGGCACGGTAAAGAAAGAGTATGTAATTGAATTTCTAAAGCAAAAGGGCTATACTCTGGACACCGAAACCATAAGCAATCTGATTGAGAGTGCGGTTTTGGAGCTTAAAAAGGGGGCTTGACAATGCAGCGCCTTGTTTTGCCTATAAACACCTTCAAGCCCACGGCAGGATATAAGAACAAGAAATATCTAAGCTATTGGAAATTTAACCACTTCGGTATTGACTGCGTGGGGAGCGATACCGTCTACGCCCTCGGAAACGGTGTTGTAATGGCTGCCGGATGCGACGGCAAAAACGGCAAGACCACCGGAGCAACAAGCGGATGCGGTTATGTGGCGATTGTAGTGTATAAAGACTGCGAGAACAACAAGACCGGGAAAGCCTCCGACCTTACCGTAACATATATGCACCTGCGCGAAATGCCTAAAGTAAAAGCGGGACAGGCTGTGACCAAAGACACCGTTATCGGCTATATGGGGAACACCGGAGCAAAGACCACCGGAAAGCACCTGCACCTGCAAATGGACGCGGACACCCGCTTTTGGCAGTATTGCTCCGGGCTTAAAAAGAGACGTTACGGAATTTTTAAGTTCGCCAAGGGCGGAAATATTGACAGCACCGTGAACCCTGTAAATTATCTTTGGTGCGATTACAACCAAAGGATAATTACAAGGTTCTCCGAATGGTACGAAAAAGCGGACTTTGACGGAATACCGAAAGCAAAGACCATAGCAGAAAAACCGAAAACGGAGCCTGAGAAAGATAACATCTATTCGGGCGGAGTTATCCACATAACAGCAAAATGAAAGTTTTTTTGGCGCTTCCGGCTTGCAGAATGGAGCGCACAAAATGTTATCGGAAAACAAAAGAAACAAAGATATAATAAAAAGTGTGTGCTCGAAAGCAAAGCTGCGGGAATACATCAGCGAGTGCAGCTTTGACAATGAGCACGATGCGGAAATCCTAAACTTGATATATCTAAAAAACAAAGATTTCAGTTATGTCGCGGATGTGATAGGGCTTTCCTACGGCTGGACTGTTGCCCGCCACAGCTGCGCCGCAAGGCGGCTTGCGAACCTGATAAACACATTATAATTACCTGAAAAAGACCTGAAAAACGCCCCCTTGAAATGTGGTACGATTAAACCGCAGACAAGAGGGCGCTTTTTTACTGCAATAATTTAAGGAGGTACTTTATATGGAGTACGCAAGCAAAGGCATTGCAAACGCAGGACTTACCACAGGTATTATCGGCACTGCCCTTTCCGGTCTTATGGCTTTGGGCGGCAACAACATTCTCGGCGGCAGAATGGTAGCAGCGGGAGCGGCAGACGGTGAACACCTTGTGAGCCGTTATGAGCTTCAGCTCACGCAGGAGAACGCCGTTCTCAAGGCTCAGGCGGATGTTGACAAAAAGCTCGTTGAGGTTTATAACTCTATCAACGACAAGGCAAATTCCATTCGGGAAAGCTTCAACGCTTTTGAGAAGGAGCAGCTTGTTTACAACGGAGTAAACACCGCAACTATCAGCTGTATTCAAAATCAGGTCAACGCTCTTATGGGTATGACAAAGCTTGTTATCCCGAACAGCTCCGTTTGTCCCGGCTGGGGTAATGCAACCGTAACCGTAACCCCCGGTACAACCACCGCTTAATAAAAAAGGGGCGGCAACCGCCGCCCCGAAAGCTTATTCGGAGGTATAAAGTATGGCGAACATAGAGCAGATAAAACGCGGAGTGGCGGAATATGTTAAGAACGATGTGCTTCCTCATTTGCCCACGGCGAAACAAATAGGCGTAAGCATTTACATTGCGCTTGTAACGGATAACGCTTCGGCGGCTGTCGCAAAACTTAAAGACAATCCCGCTTTTGAGATAACAGGGATTTTTCAAGGCGATGAGATAGATATTGACAAGCTTTACAGTGTGGCGAAGCCGCAATTCGAGCACAAGCAGACAATCGAAATACCGTTTGTCGGAGAGCTGACCTTTGACGGCGGAGACATTGATAAGCTTTATAAATATATAAAGGAGGGCTGATTGTGGATAAAAGGTTGATAAAAGAAAGCATTGAGTGCGCAAAAAAGAGTGCCGAGAGATACAGACACCTTGCGGAAAATATGCAGGGCGAAGGCTGTCACCGAATAATCGAGGATATGGAAAAGGACGCAAGACAGCACGCAGAGTGCCTTGCGGAAATTCTTGACGAAGAACCCGGTGAAAAGCTTTCCGATTGGGAAATTAACCGCTGGAACGAAAGAATGGAGAACGAGGACGGCAGTGTGGGCGGGCATTGGAGCCTTATGCAGACAAACACCTATGCGGACAATATCGGAGTGCGCTTCGAGCACATAACACCCAAGGAATGGAATGTTACAATGAATATGATGTATTCCGACTATTGCCGTGTGGCGAACAAATACGGTTCGGGAATGTCCGACTTTTACGCATATATGGCTAAAGCGTTTTTGTTTGATAAAGACGCGCCGTCACCCAAAGAAAAGCTTGCAGCATATTATCACAGCATAGCAGAAAAATAAAAAGAGCCGGAGGTGAAAACCTTCGGCTTTTTTTATGTCACAAAAACTTTTGGTCACGAAACTGGACACGAAGTTCGAAAAGTGGCTTAGTTATGGTGCGGCAAACGGGACTTGAACCCAAATATACGGATTTTTGACGAATGGCTTAGTTATGCGAAAAAACGGTGTGAACCCGCTTGAGCATCGGGAAAAACAGTATAATTTCTTTGCTGTGAAAAGTAAAAAAATATGTTTCAATTAAAGTTAAAAAAATAAAAAAGTGGACACGAAATGGACACGAAATTATTCAATTAAAGCGGTGTATTTTTCATTGACCTTGTTTGTCGCTTCGTCTGTCATTTCGGGCAGTGTGTGCGTGTAGATTTTTTGCAGGGTGGCAACGGACGACCAACCGCCACGCTGCATTATGTATTTATCCGGCACGCCCTGTGCGTGAAGAAAAGTCGCTCCGTAATGCCGGAGGTCGTGGAAGCGGCAGTGAATACCGAGTTCTGACGCTTTTTTTATAAAGCGTTCCGTAAGCTGATTCGGGGTCATTGCTATTTTATGCGTAAAGCTTTTCAAGAGCTTTTGCGGCATTTCCACGATGCGGGAGCTTTCGTATGTCTTTGTAGCGTTAAGCACCCATTGTCCGTAGTTATCAAGCACGAGGTCTTTGTTTATATTTATAAAGCGCTCGTCAATAACATCTGTTGCAGGGTCAAGGGCGCATATTTCGCTCCTGCGGGCGGGAATGAATATTGCAAGACGGATTGCCATACCGAGGTCAGTACCCTTTGTGGCTTCGAGCAGGCATTTTACATCGGCATCCGTAAGCACATAGGGCTGAAATTTCTTTTTCGGCGGCATACTCACTTGCAAAGCATCGTCACAAAACATCGCGCGTGCGGCGGAAAATAAACCGTATATATTGTAAACAGTCTTTGCGGCGTGGTCTTCGCTTAATTCGTTTACAAGGCGTTGGGCAACCTCTTTGCTGATGTTTTTAATTGGATAATCCGCAATGCCGGTAAAATACCGTTTAGCGGTATGCTCGTAATTACGAATTGTTGACGGCGAAAGAACGGCGCTTTTTGCTTTGCAGTATCTTTCAAGAGCTTCGGCGACGGTTATTGCTTCTCCTGCCGGGCGGCGGTGCGTGGCGAGGTATTCGTTCGCCTTGTCCTTTGCTTCGCGCGCGGTTTTGCCCGTGAAGCTTTTGCGCTTACCCTCTGCGGGCACATACACCCGCACTCTTTTACTGCCGGACGGCAAAGTTTCTACTTTCATTTGATTTAGTCCTCCTTGTAATTAACGAACAAATGTTTTTTAGAAAAATAACGCTTAGTATCTGACCCAACCCGAACCGGGAAGAACAACATCAAGTGCTACAAAAATAAGCAGGAACGTCACTATTGCACAGGTGAAGATTAAAACGCGCTTAAATTGTCTGCGCTCGTGGGCTATGTCCTCGCGGCACTGGTCGATTAGTTCGTCACGGTAGTTTATCTCGTGAGAGATTCCAGCGATTGCATCGAGAGAGCCGCCCATTACGGAAACAAGCCTTGAAACGGTGGCAAAGGACGGGTCGGTTGTTTCGCCTGTCAAAATGCGGCTGAAAGTGCTTTCCGACACATCGGCACGCTGTGCAATCTCTTTTGCTGTGAGATTTGCGGCTGTTTTTAATGTTGATAATTCTTCCGATAACATAAAAATACCCCCTATTCCAATATTTCAATTTTTACTTACAAAAATTACATAAAAAACGGCAAAATCCCAAATCTGCCGATTGCATTGCATCGCGGTTTGTTGTAGGCTTTAATTGCAAGCCGGAACACCGGACAAGCCGCCAAAAATATCTTTCGCAGCCGGGGCGGCGATTTACGGCACGGACACCCGGAGAGGGCAGACAGGAGGATATTATGATTAAAACAACTATTACAAAGGAAGAAAAAGCCGTGCTTGAAGCGTTTCGCAAATCGAAGCGGAAAGCGGAGTTTATCGAAGCACTTAATCTTCTTTCAAAATTTCCAAAGCAAGTTTGCGGCGTTTGTCCGAAGGAGCGGCACGCCAAAGCCTGAGCATTTCATACTCTTCATCCGTAAGCTCTTCCGCAAGGGAGGGCTTTTCTTTTATGTCTGTTTCTCCACAGAGATATTCAGGCGTAGTGCCGAGAATTTCAGCGATTTGAGCGAGGCGGTCGGGAGAAATGGACGAATTTCCAGACTTAACATCGGCAAAGAACTGTCTCCTTGTTCCTATTTTTGCACAAATGAATGAAAGTGTTATTCCTTTTTCTTTTGCAAGAGCCTTAATTCTATCAATCTCCACAAGTCACGCCTCCTTTGCAGTGAGATAATTGTTTATTGTGCTGATTCTGTACTTTTGGTCAGATAGCTATTGATTTTCTGGACAAATGGTCGTATAATATACTCACAGGGCAAAAAAGCGCAAAGAAAATACAGGGCAAATGAAAAAGATTTACCCGAAAGCATTATTAAGCTGACTAACAATTACAATATAGTGCATTTACGCCGATTTGTCAAGGAAAATAAACAAGGAGGTTAGAAAATGAACAAGCTTGAGCTTGAAATCGCAATGATGAGAAAAGGAATGAATGTGGTTTCTCTCGCTAAAATCATCGGAATAAGCCGCTCCGCTCTTTACCGCAAAATAAACGGAAACGGTGAGTTTACACGGAGCGAAATTCAGCGAATAGTTGAAGCGTTGGGGCTGGATTCACCGATGGGAATCTTTTTTACATAAATAAAAATCTTTGCCGCTATCAACAAAGATTTTTATCCGCTCGTTTTTTTACTCGAATCGTGCAGCTTTCGCCTTTGACCGTATATCAAAGCGAACAAACCGAGAAATTTACCGAATGGTGTCTTCGTTGCGGCTGGTTTGCCGCATAAATCGCCCGGCAGTTCCTTTTGCGAAAGCATAAAAGATAGCTTTTATTTCTTCCGACGGCTTTCACTTTGGCGGCGAGCTTCCGCCCAATTACCCGGTATCAGCGTTTAATCGAGAACCGGAAGCTCAAAAGTGCTTTTAACACATCATCGCCTCCTATAGGTAATTTCACTCTAATTTTAGCATACGGAAGAATTACTTTCAAGCATTTTTGCACGATTTTTGAGAAAAAAATCTAAATAACAAACAAGGAGGACAAATCCATGGAAAATCAGAAACAGAAATTTATCGTAAGGTGCGACAGAGCCGGAGTGTTTTACGGCGAAATCGAGGAGAGAAACGGCAGCGAGGTTAAGATGCGCAATGTACGCTGTCTTTGGTACTGGGACGGAGCGGCAACGCTTTTACAGCTTGCGGCGGAGGGTACGACTAACCCGGGAAACTGCAAATTTACAATGACGATTGACAGCCTTGAGGTGCTGGACGCTATTGAGATTATCCCCTGCACTGCTAAGGCTATAAAGAGCATAGAGGGCGTGAAAGAATGGAAGAGATAAAAATTTTGGAGTTTATAAGCTCCGGCGACGGCGACGGCGGCGGCTACGGCGACGGCTACGGCTACAGCGGCTGCGACGGCGGCTACGACGGCGACGGCGACGGCGACGGCTACGGCTACGGCTGCTGCGGCGGCTGCTGCGGCGGCTGCGGCGACGGCTGCTGCGGCGGCTGCGGCGACGGCTACGGCTACGGCTATGGCGGCGGCTCTGGCTTGAAGAGCATAAACGGCAAAAAAGTATATATAGTGGATGGTACTGCCACCACCATAAGCCATATCCACGGAAATGTCGCAAAAGGCACAATTGTAAATAGTGATTTGACCGAAACGCCGTGTTACATAGTCAAGGAGGGCAGATACTTTGCCCACGGAAACTCGCTTGCGGAAGCGAACGCCGCATTGCAGGACAAGCTTTTTGAGGAAATGCCCGCCGAGGAGCGTATAGCGGAATTTTGGAAGTGCCACAAAAAAGGCGTTAAATACCCGACAAAGGACTTTTTTGAGTGGCACCACAAGCTGACAGGCTCCTGCCTTATGGGCAGGCAGCAGTTTGCAAAAGACCACGATGTTGACCTTGAGGGCGAGATGACGGTAGAGGAGTTTATAGCCCTTACCAAAAACGCTTTTGGCGGAGAAATCATAAAGAGATTGGAGGAGGGCAAGCGATGACCGACATACAAATTTTTAAGAACGAGCAATTCGGCGAAGTGAGGACAATAGAAAAAAACGGCGAGCCGTGGTTCGTGGCTGCTGATGTGTGCAAGGCATTGGAAGTGGCAAACAGCCGCGACGCTGTCGCCCGACTGGACGAGGACGAAAAGAATACCGTAGTTTTAACCGACGGTAATAGAGGAAACCCGAATGTAACGGTTGTCAGCGAAGCGGGCTTGTACACGCTGGTGCTGGGAAGCAGAAAGCCGGAGGCGAAAGCCTTTAAGCGCTGGATAACCCATGAGGTGATCCCGACCATCCGGCGGCACGGAGCATACGCCACGGAGACCACCATAGAGAACATAATCGCAGACCCCGAAAGCGGAATTAAGCTGCTGCAAGCTCTCAAGGCGGAGCAGGAGCGGAGGAAAGAGGCGGAAGCCATAGCCGAGGCGCAGCGCCCGAAAGCGCTTTTTGCCGACGCGGTAGCGGCAAGTGACAACAGCATTTTGGTCGGGGAGCTGGCGAAGATACTGCGGCAAAACGGTGTTGAGACCGGTCAGAACCGCCTTTTCCGCTGGATGCGCGACAACGGCTACATAATGCGGTACACCAACGTTCCCACCCAGTACAGCATGGAGCGGGGGCTGATGGAGGTAAAGGAGCGGGCAATAAACAACCCCGACGGCAGCGTGAGGATCACGCAAACCATAAAGGTGACGGGGAAAGGTCAAGCGTACTTTGTGAATAAATTTATAGGAGGGTGAGAGGAATGAAAGGCTACAAGGCATTTGACAAGGGGCTTGTGTGCCGCGGGAAACAGTACGCGGAGAACACGGTTTTTGAGGAGGACGAAGCGGTTATTTGCCAAAAGGGTATGCACTTTTGCGCAGAGCCGATGGATGTACTTGATTATTATCCGCCGGAGAGCGAGTTTGCCGAGGTGGAAGCACCGGACGAAGCAGCGACCGATGATAACAGAAAGTATGTGACAAAAAAGCTTAAAGTCGGGTCGAAGATGAGCCTGAAAGAGCTTATAAACGCACAGGTCAAAATTGACCTTCAAAAAGCAAAAGAGGAAGGCAACGGCGGTTACGCACAGGGCTACGGAGGACACGCCGCCGCACAGGGTTACAGTGGTCACGCCGCCGCACAGGGTTACAGGGGTCACGCCGCCGCACAGGGTAACTAT
>ERZ1034865.229-NODE-229-length-39859-cov-19.507462_pt1 | contig 39859 bp, 33 predicted proteins | sample MGYA00520632_ERZ1034865 | MGnify/ENA primary metagenome ERZ1034865 (study PRJEB33766, sample SAMN09781738) | gut metagenome | biome: gut microbiome | host: Homo sapiens | place: Madagascar | study: EMG produced TPA metagenomics assembly of the PRJNA485056 data...
ATGGTAGTGTGGGGTCTCCCCATGCGAGAGTAGGGAACTGCCAGGCATCAAATTACGAAGAATGGCACTGATCTTTGAGGCAGTTCACTACTCGATAAGAGAGTAGGACAAAAGCGAAAGCTTTTGAACGTTGCGAAGCAACGGCCCGAAGGGTGAATCACGAAGTGATTCATAAACTGGCAGGCATCAAATTAAGCAGTAAGCCGGTCATAAAACCGGTGGTTGTAAAAGAATTCGGTGGAGCGGTAGTTCAGTCGGTTAGAATACCTGCCTGTCACGCAGGGGGTCGCGGGTTCGAGTCCCGTCCGTTCCGCCACTTATTAAGAAGCCTCGAGTTAACGCTCGAGGTTTTTTTTCGTCTGTATATCTATTATTGCCAGAATCGCAAAAATCCTCTGCATTTTACGCTCTTTTTCCTCAACAGTCTGAAGCCCATAATCACCTCAGTTAACGAAAATAGCATTAAAAGAGGCATATTATGGCTATCCCTGCATTTGGTTTAGGTACTTTCCGTCTGAAAGACGACGTTGTTATTTCATCTGTGATAACGGCGCTTGAACTTGGTTATCGCGCAATTGATACCGCACAAATCTATGATAACGAAGCCGCAGTAGGTCAGGCGATTGCAGAAAGTGGCGTGCCACGTCATGAACTCTACATCACCACTAAAATCTGGATTGAAAATCTCAGCAAAGACAAATTGATCCCAAGTCTGAAAGAGAGCCTGCAAAAATTGCGTACCGATTATGTTGATCTGACGCTAATCCACTGGCCGTCACCAAACGATGAAGTCTCTGTTGAAGAGTTTATGCAGGCGCTGCTGGAAGCCAAAAAACAAGGGCTGACGCGTGAGATCGGTATTTCCAACTTCACGATCCCGTTGATGGAAAAAGCGATTGCTGCTGTTGGTGCTGAAAACATCGCTACTAACCAGATTGAACTCTCTCCTTATCTGCAAAACCGTAAAGTGGTTGCCTGGGCTAAACAGCACGGCATCCATATTACTTCCTATATGACGCTGGCGTATGGTAAGGCCCTGAAAGATGAGGTTATTGCTCGTATCGCAGCTAAACACAATGCGACTCCGGCACAAGTGATTCTGGCGTGGGCTATGGGGGAAGGTTACTCAGTAATTCCTTCTTCTACTAAACGTAAAAACCTGGAAAGTAATCTTAAGGCACAAAATTTACAGCTTGATGCCGAAGATAAAAAAGCGATCGCCGCACTGGATTGCAACGACCGCCTGGTTAGCCCGGAAGGTCTGGCTCCTGAATGGGATTAAGCCTCTCTGACAGCTCCTCCGGGAGCTGTTTTTACATGCTCGCTAAGGAAATCGATAAAAGCCCGGATGCGCGTACTTACCGCACGGTCGCTGTAATAGACGGCACTGAATGGCATTTCCACTGGCAACACTTTATCTGCCATTAACTCCACCAATTCTCCGCGAGCGATTTCTTTGTCGATCATGTAGTCGGACAAACACGCAATCCCGTTGCCACTCAGGCAAAGCTGTTTCAGTGTTTCCCCACTATTGGATGACAAACCGTACTTCACCTCATGTAATTGTCCATCGCTACGGGCTATCGGCCAGGTATTGAGGGAAGCGGGTTCAGTGAATCCCAGGCAAATATGTTGCTTTAAATCGTCGATCGTTTCTGGCTTCCCGTAGCGGGAAATATAATCGGGGGAGGCGATAATTTTTCGATAACTGTTAAATAACGGCCTGGCACGTAAGCTGGAATCCGTTAACGTACCAGCGCGTATCGCGACATCCACTTTTCTTTCGATCAAATTAATAATCGTTTCGGAGGAGACTAGCGATAAAGTGACTTCCGGATAGCGTTCACGGAAAGGCTTAATCAACGGCATCAGAAAGTGCAGCACCACTGGAGTTGCGGCATCGATGCGCAACAGTCCACGCGGTGTATTACGCGTCTCCATAATTTCTGATTCTGCCGCTGCCATCTCCTGCAAAATTGACTGTACGCGACGAAAATAACGCTGGCCTTCTTCCGTCAGGCTAAGTTGTCGCGTGGTCCGATTAAGCAGGCTAACGCCAAGTTTCATCTCCAGCTTTTTCACTGCCCGGCTTACCGCTGAGTTTGCTTGCCCTAATTGTTCCGCTGCCCGGCTAAAGCTGCCGCTTTCTACGACCGAAACAAAAATGGCGAGTTCTTCCGACGTGGCTTTCATTTTTGCTCCTGTTGCAAAATAGAAGAGATATTTTGAATTTATTTGTCATTAAACCATCAGGATGCGTGATATGTCATCCGATTTAATGTTCTCAATAATGAGCAAAATTCTGACCTGTGTAAGCACTTGCTTACATAACAATATACAATTGCTCGTTGAAAGAGTGAGCTAAAATCCCTATAACAGTAGAACCCTCCCGAGTGCGGAAGGGTTGACGTAATAGAGGTTTCAAAGTCAAAAGTGCGAAAAAACACCTATGCCATGCGCTATGTTGCCGGACAACCTGCGGAAAGGATCTTACCGCCGGGGTCTTTTGCGAGCATCGGCCAGGCATTACCACCTGGAGAACCGTTAAGTACCGAAGAGCGTATTCGGATCCTGGTGTGGAACATATACAAACAGCAACGCGCTGAATGGTTGTCGGTATTAAAGAACTACGGCAAAGATGCACATCTGGTGTTATTGCAGGAAGCGCAGACAACGCCAGAGTTAGTACAGTTTGCGACCGCTAACTATCTTGCCGCCGATCAGGTGCCCGCTTTCGTGCTGCCACAACATCCTTCCGGTGTAATGACCCTTTCGGCGGCGCATCCAGTGTATTGCTGCCCGTTACGTGAACGAGAACCCATTTTGCGTCTGGCGAAGTCGGCACTGGTGACGGTCTATCCATTACCTGACACCCGCCTGTTGATGGTGGTTAATATACACGCCGTCAACTTCAGTCTGGGCGTGGATGTCTATAGTAAGCAGTTACTTCCTATTGGTGATCAGATAGCTCACCACAGCGGCCCGGTCATTATGGCGGGAGATTTCAATGCCTGGAGCCGTAGAAGGATGAACGCGTTATATCGCTTTGCGCGGGAAATGTCGCTGCGCCAGGTGCGTTTTACCGATGATCAGCGCCGTCGGGCGTTTGGCCGCCCGCTCGATTTTGTTTTCTACCGTGGTCTGAACGTCAGCGAAGCTTCTGTATTGGTTACGCGCGCTTCCGATCACAATCCGCTACTCGTTGAATTCAGTCCCGGCAAGCCTGATAAATAAGGTATGTCAGGTCTGCCACAGGGCAGACCAACGTTTGGCGCTGTCCTTTTATACTCAAACAACAAAAGGACAGCGCAATGACAACACAATCCCACCATGACCACGTAGAAAAGCAGTTTAGCTCTCAAGCCTGCGAATATCTGACCAGTACCGTACATGCATCCGGACGAGATTTACAGCGCCTGGCGGTGCGTCTGGCTGATTATCCTGGTGCAAGTGTACTTGATATGGGCTGCGGAGCAGGGCATGCCAGCTTTGTCGCTGCGCAAAACGTGAGCACGGTGGTGGCGTATGACTTATCTGCCCACATGCTGGATGTCGTGGCACAAGCTGCCGAAGTCCGGCAACTGAAAAATATCACCACCCGCCAGGGTTATGCCGAAAGTCTGCCATTTGCCGATAACGCATTTGATATTGTTATCAGCCGTTATTCTGCCCATCACTGGCATGATGTTGGTGCAGCACTGCGTGAAGTGAACCGGATATTGAAACCTGGCGGTAGGATGATTGTGATGGACGTAATGTCTCCGGGTCATCCAGTGCGCGACATCTGGTTACAGACGGTAGAAGCATTACGCGATACCTCTCACGTACGAAACTACGCCAGCGGTGAGTGGTTGAGGTTAATCAATGAAGCCAATCTGATAGTTGATAATTTAATTACAGATAAGTTACCGCTGGAATTTTCTTCATGGGTCGCGAGAATGCGTACGCCAGAAGCGTTAGTAGACGCTATTCGCATTTACCAACAGAGCGCATCGACAGAGGTGAGAACGTATTTTGCCTTGCAGAATGATGGCTCTTTCACCAGTGATATCATCATGGTAGAAGCACATAAAGCAGCATAAATAAAAAAGGCACCGGGGGAATCGGTGCCTTTTTATTATCTGGTTTGTCAGGAATCTGGCATGTTGTTGTTTTTCACAAACAACGTCAGCTTGTCGCCTGGTTGCAGATTCGCAGTGTCGCTGTTCCAGCGCATCACATCTTTGATGTTCACGCCGTGGCGTTTAGCAATGCTTGAAAGCGAATCGCCTTTGCGCACACGATACGTAATGCTATCGCTGTTGTTTGCCAGTCGCTGTGCGCTACTGCCTGCACCAATCGTCAAACTTTGGCCTGGCTTCAGCTTAGATCCGCGCAGTTTGTTCCACTGCTGCAAATCTTTGGTGCTTACGCCGAGACGTGAAGCGATACTTGAAAGCGTGTCGCCAGAGCGTACGGTGTAAACACGGCTGTTAAGCGGCGTATTGTCGGCAACCAGCGTCGACTGTACAGCAGCAATTTCGCCTGAAGCGAGAGATTCACGCAGTTGATCTGCATGCTTCTTTGGCACCATCACGTATTGCGGACCACTTGCGCCCAGCGTGGAGCCTTTCACGCCAGCGTTGAATGTCTTCAGCTTGCTGACGGAAATCCCCGCCATATCTGCAACCTTCGCCATTTCAACCGGGCTGCTCAGGTGCACACGCGCCAGAGCACGGCTTTCATCGGTCGTTGGCAGACGTACGCCATAACGCTTGCTGTTTTTGAGAATATCACTCAATGCCAGCATTTTAGGCACGTACTGCTTCGTTTCCTGCGGCAACGGTAACGACCAGAAGTCCGTGGATTTCCCACGCGCTTTGTTCGTTTTAATTGCCTTCATGACCCGACCTTCGCCGCTGTTATAAGCCGCTACGGTCAGAAGCCAGTCGCCGTCAAACATTTTGTTCAGACGCTGCATCATATTCAGCGCGGCAGTTGTTGAAGCAACAACATCGCGACGCGCGTCATAATTGCGGGTCTGTTTCAAACCATAATTGCGCCCCGTGCTCGGAATGATCTGCCAGATGCCTGCGGCATTGGCGCCAGACGTTGCGTGAGGATCAAAAGCGCTCTCCACTATGGGTAGTAGTACCAGTTCCATAGGCATGTTACGTTTTTTAACTTGCCCTGCTATCCAGTACATATACGGCTCTGCCCGTAAAGTTACATCGTGGAGATAGCTCTTATTGCGTAAATATTTCTGTTTCTGTTCGCGAATCCGGTCATTTTCCGGAATTCCCATCTTTAGCTCGTCGCCAATGAAAGCCCACAAGTCACCATCTGGCGCGATAGACGTCCCATCGTCCATCCATCGTGCCTGACTTGTAAACTTTGCTGCTTCCCCTTGACCAGCTGCAGAAAGGCTCTGTGCGTGCTGTTGAACGTTGCCGGTACTCTGGCAACCCACGAGCAGGACAGAGGCGAGTAATATCGCTTTTGCCTTCATGTGTGTGTCAATAGTTGCTTAAAAGACGACCGATCATAACGGCGAACGGAGCCGATGACAAGAAAGTTTTATCAGAACCTATCTTTCTTTGACCTTAACCATGCAAAACGCTCTTCAGGTTGTTGCAATAATGTTTCTTCATTAATTACATTAATTAAATCAATATCTTCAGTTCTTAAAAAAACATTAATTTGCCGCTCATTTTTCAGAATTACGGGTAGTGTTATTTGATTTTTTGCCCGTAACTCCTTAACTTTACGATAATAATCATTTATGGACAAATCGTGCGGAAGAATACTCAAAGCAAACTTCATATTTGATAACGTATATTCATGAGCACAACATACCAATGTATCGTCAGGTAACGCACTTAACTTATTAATTGATTGATACATTTGTGATGCTGTCCCTTCAAACAACCTACCACACCCACCAGAAAACAGCGTGTCGCCGCAAAATAGATAAGGTTTACTGAAGTAACAGATATGTCCTAAAGTGTGACCCGGTGTGGCAATTACACTAAATTCATGCCCCAAAACGAAGGCAGTTTCGCCATCTTTGACTACCTGTGTTGTTCCCTTATCTTGTGTCTCTTGTGGACCATACACCACAATTTGCGGAAACTTTTCCACCAGTTCTTTTACGCCGCCAACGTGATCGTGATGATGGTGGGTGAGAAATATGGCCTCCGGTTGCCAGTTATTGGCGGCAATGGCGTTTAATACCGGCTCTGCGTCTCCGGGATCGACAATCAGGCAGCGACCTGCTTCATCATTCAAAACCCAGATGTAATTGTCATCAAAGGCGGGAATACTGTTAAGATTCATAGATTACCTCTTAGTGTGAAACGGAAGGTTGTGATGAAACCGGCAAGAGTCCCTCAAACTGTCGTGGCTCCTGATCGCTGGGGCGATTTGCCCTGGGGAGAGCTTTATCGCAAGGCGCTGGAGCGCCAGCTCAACCCGTGGTTCACTAAAATGTATGGTTTTCATCTGCTTAAGATTGGCAATTTAAGCGCAGAAATCAATTGCGAAGCGTGCGCGGTTTCTCATCAAGTGAATGTTTCTGCGCAAGGAATGCCCGTCCAGGTGCAGGCGGATCCACTTCATCTTCCTTTTGCCGATAAATCCGTTGATGTTTGTCTACTGGCACATACATTGCCGTGGTGCACCGATCCGCATCGTTTATTGCGTGAAACCGATCGGGTATTGATTGATGATGGCTGGCTGGTGATTAGTGGCTTCAATCCCATTAGTTTAATGGGATTACGCAAACTTGTGCCGGTATTGCGAAAAACCTCGCCCTATAACAGCCGGATGTTTACTCTGATGCGGCAACTGGACTGGCTCTCTTTGTTGAATTTTGAAGTGCTGCACGCCAGCCGTTTCCACGTTCTCCCGTGGAACAAACACGGAGGAAAACTATTGAATGCGCATATTCCTGCGCTTGGTTGCTTACAACTTATTGTTGCCCGGAAACGGACTATTCCTTTAACGCTAAACCCGATGAAACAGAGTAAAAACAAGCCACGAATTCGCCAGGCGGTTGGAGCCACCCGGCAATGTCGTAAACCACAAGCTTAAACTTCGACTTGGTAGCCCGTATCTTCCAGTGTGGGATTCATTGCCGCAGCACGAGCCAGTTCATCACAGCGTTCGTTTTCCGGGTGTCCGGCATGGCCTTTAACCCATTCCCATTTGATTTGATGCTGCCCCAATGCAGCATCAAGACGTTGCCAGAGATCGACATTTTTTACTGGTTTTTTGTCTGCTGTTTTCCAGCCACGTTTTTTCCAGTTATGGATCCACTGGGTGATACCTTGGCGGACATACTGGCTGTCGGTACTCAAAATGACTTCGCAATGTTCTTTTAACGCCTCCAGCGCGACAATAGCGGCCATCAACTCCATACGGTTGTTGGTGGTGCGGGTGTAGCCTGCGCTAAAGGTTTTCTCGCGTCCGCGATAGCGTAAAATAGCGCCGTAACCCCCAGGTCCAGGATTACCCAGACACGAACCATCGGTGAAAATTTCTACCTGTTTAAGCATCTCTGGTAGACTTCCTGTAATTGAATCGAACTGTAAAACGACAAGTCTGACATAAATGACCGCTATGAGCACTGCAATTACACGCCAGATCGTTCTCGATACCGAAACCACCGGTATGAACCAGATTGGTGCGCACTATGAAGGCCACAAGATCATTGAGATTGGTGCCGTTGAAGTGGTGAACCGTCGCCTGACGGGCAATAACTTCCATGTTTATCTCAAACCCGATCGGCTGGTGGATCCGGAAGCCTTTGGCGTACATGGTATTGCCGATGAATTTTTGCTCGATAAGCCCACGTTTGCCGAAGTAGCCGATGAGTTCATGGACTATATCCGCGGCGCGGAGTTGGTGATCCATAACGCAGCGTTCGATATCGGCTTTATGGACTACGAGTTTTCGTTGCTTAAGCGCGATATTCCGAAGACCAATACCTTCTGTAAGGTCACCGATAGCCTTGCGGTGGCGAGGAAAATGTTTCCTGGTAAGCGCAACAGCCTCGATGCGTTATGTGCCCGCTACGAAATAGATAACAGTAAACGAACGCTACACGGGGCATTACTCGATGCACAGATCCTTGCGGAAGTTTATCTGGCGATGACCGGTGGTCAAACGTCGATGGCTTTTGCGATGGAAGGAGAGACACAGCAGCAACAAGGTGAAGCAACAATTCAGCGCATTGTACGTCAGGCAAGTAAGTTACGCGTTGTTTTTGCGACAGATGAAGAGCTTGCAGCTCATGAAGCCCGTCTTGATCTGGTGGAGAAGAAGGGCGGAAGCTGCCTCTGGCGGGCATAAATACCTGTAAAAGGCGCTAAAAATAGCGGCTTGGGCGATTTTTGCAGCAAACGATTCAAAAGATGAGAAAAACCGTTGACGAAGGGTGAGGCAATCCGTAATATTCGCCTCGTTCCCAACGGAACACAACGCGGAGCGGTAGTTCAGTCGGTTAGAATACCTGCCTGTCACGCAGGGGGTCGCGGGTTCGAGTCCCGTCCGTTCCGCCAAATTCACTCATGAAAATGAGTTCAGAGAACCGCAAGATTTTTAATTTTGCGGTTTTTTTTGCATTTAAATCCCGCTATTTCTTCGGTCTATGGTTTTGTTATGCTGTAAATGTGTTAATCACATATGGTAGACCATATCATTAATATTTAATCATACTATCGAATCATTCAATTTAAATATATTTGAATGTTATGATTTTCATTTTTCTATTGATTTAATGAATTTATATATACTGTTATTTTTGTTTGTTCTGATTCAAGTGGAGTATATAATTAAAAATCGTTAGCTAAACATTACCATGATTATGACAGGCGAGGGAGTGTCCAATTATGAATTCAAAAAAGCTTTGTTGCATATGTGTGTTATTCTCGCTGCTTGCAGGATGTGCCTCTGAATCTTCTATTGATGAAAAGAAGAAAAAAGCTCAAGTCACACAAAGTAATATTAATAAAAACACTCCCCAGCAACTGACAGACAAAGATTTATTCGGTAATGAAACCACTCTGGCCGTATCCGAAGAGGATATTCAAGCTGCGCTTGATGGAGATGAGTTCCGCGTTCCCCTTAATTCTCCTGTAATACTTGTTCAATCCGGCAACCGCGCACCGGAAACCATTATGCAGGAGGAGATGCGAAAATATTATACTGTTTCCACATTCTCTGGTATCCCGGACAGGCAAAAGCCTCTGACTTGTAACAAAAACAAAGATAAAAATGAGAACGAGGATGTTGCCAGTGCTGAGAATATGAACTGGATGCAGGCACTGCGTTTTGTGGCTGCAAAAGGACATCAGAAAGCGATTATTGTTTACCAGGATACATTGCAGACAGGAAAATATGACTCTGCGCTGAAATCAACAGTATGGTCCGACTATAAAAATGAAAAACTCACCGACGCTATCTCCCTGCGCTACCTGGTACGTTTCACGCTGGTGGATGTGGCAACAGGTGAGTGGGCTACCTGGTCGCCGGTGAATTATGAATATAAAGTGCTTCCACCATTGCCCGACAAGAATGAAGCCAGTACGACTGATATGACAGAGCAGCAAATCATGCAACTTAAGCAAAAGACCTATAAAGCGATGGTAAAAGATTTGGTTAACCGCTATCAATAATAAATTATATCTGCCGCCAGGAATTTCTGGCGGCAATAATACAAAATTCTTTGCATAAGAAATTTTTCTTGACAAAGACAGTGCAAGAAAGGACATGGAATCCGGAGTTAAAAACTGTTTGTTTTAGAATATTTAATTATTTAACTGCTGAATCTTCCTTGCGAGAAATATATTCATTATTACATTTCATGCCATTTTTAATATAGATTGCTCCTGGGGAAATTCCCGTATTATTACCGCAGGGGTGATAATTAGCATTGACATATCCTGTGACAAAAGGAGCTATTAAAGGTGCTATTACGATAGCTATTAGTAAAAATATAAGAGTTAGCTGTATTGTTATGTCTGTGGCGAAATTGACTACCTTCGTTTTTTTGATTAAGAATGATTTTATTATCGTAAGTAAAATTACATGAACATTTAAAAAGGAAAACGACATGAAACCAAAGCACAGAATCAACATTCTCCAATCATAAAATATTTCCGTGGAGCATTTTATTATTGAATATAGAGGTTTAACTCCGGTAAAAAACAAAGAAGCATTGAATGCAGGGAAAAATAATATGGCCATAAAAAACATCGAAAGAAACTCTTTTAATTTAACATGTAAACGCATGGTTAATCCTCATATCACGGGTGGAGTGTTAAGAACATACATAAATGGAGTCATGTTTTCCCTTTTCCATTTATCAAGTTCCTGTTGCCATTTTAGTCCATCTCTAATTGCATATTTTAATTTTTCTGATAAATGGCATTGAGCATCGATTTCATTTAAAACAACTGTACACACTATCCCTGTCAGTAAAATTGCTCCTCCGACAAGAATTACTGGAAAGCCAAAGCTAACACAGGCAAAAGAAGCCAGGCTTCCAATAGCGGTTGCAACACCACCGGCTATAACTGCTTTGGCCACATCCATTGAAAAATCGCCAAGAAAATTAACCAGATCTCGCTCTGAACTCATAATAAATTCTATGGTTCTCCAGGCTACTGAAAACCAGATACAGAACTTAACTCCTTTTATTGATTCAGATAAAGCTCCTCGCCAGCCAATAGCGAGTTCCAGAACTTGAGGCGCTCGTGAAGAGAAAATATATTTACCGAGCTTTTCTAAAAGCCAGGGGCTGGATGTTGTGATTTTTATATATTTCTCTCCAAGTATTTCAAAGTAACTTGCTTTTGTATACTTTAAGGCATTAAGGTTAAATATAATTTTCCCATTGTCATCAAACTCAGTCATTAATTTACTCGCGTTAACTAACCAGGCGAGTGTATCTTTTATACCTGAAGGATGTGTAGTGATAAAATGAATGTAATCAAATGATGTTATTGGGCTGAGTATTTTTTTTGCAACATCAAGTGTCAAGAGAATAACATGATGAGTGTTCTGATGCCTTAACTCATCAATGAGTGGGACGTCGTTAAGATAAGGGTGCTGAGGTACTAGCTGGTTTATCGGCTGAGCCCCCCGAAGAATGTCACCCACATAATCAGCCCACTGTGCATTCTGTGTGTTGTTGTTATTCCTTAAACCAGCCATTTTATCTCTCCGCAATAGTAATTTATTATGTTATTACAGTAAGTTACTGTACACGATCCTGCCATTTACTCATTGCATTCGTACCGGCTAACGTATGCTCCCAGGAAATATCTTCATAAATAAAGGCAATTCTCTCCTGTGGTTCCAGTTCTTTTTCCAGGACAGCATGCGGTGTGACAAAATCAATACTTGATATTCGGGCTTTTGACAGATTTATTTTATAATAAGGCTGGTAAATACCCGCTTTACTGGTTCGGTAGAGTATAAATTCACATATTGCCATTTTTTCATTGTCACTAAGTGCTTTTGCCAGCAATGGTGAGGATTTATCAACCGGTTTGGTGATAATTAATTCATGATGATTGACATTTTGACTTCTTGAGATGGAATGCATTAACGCATAAACCATGATCTGATCTTTATGTTCTGGCTGCGCTTTGTTTCCGACAGAATCAAGCGTTGAGCAACCTGCTGAAATTAGCCCTTGTGTCTCTCCACTCAAAGATAAATAACTTATATTTGCCATGATAATCTCCTTTAATTAAATAATTATTTTTCGGCCGTGGTACCGGTTGCCGCCTCTGGCATGACGTTATTCTTCAGCAGCAGCCAGCGGCTTAACACGCCTTCGAGTCGCTCATTAATTTGTTTTTCCAGCGCATCTGTATTCTGCTTCTGCGCACGGGCATCATGGTACTGCGTCAACAGAGACTCAACGGGTGTTTCCTGCCCCAGTCCCCGCTCCGCCTGCCAGATGACATTTTTGATATAGGAAAGGGTTAGTCCCTCTTTCTCGCGCTGCATCACTAGATCTGCAAAAGCATGTAAGTCCTGGCGGGTCTGCAACCAGCCACGCAACTGCGGGCTACTCTGTGCGCGGGTTTTGAGTGCCTCATTCCATTGTGTCGAGGCCTGTTGCTGTTGCAGGCTTTCCGGCCAGCGACTGTCGGCAACACGCATCATCTGCATCCCGGTTTCCAGCGGCTGTACCGGGGAGGTATCAAGAAGTTGTTGCAGCCTGCGCTCATAGTTTTCGAGTTCAGGTGAGGCCATCCACACCGTTGCTGCGCCCTGAGCGGTGTCGTTAACCTGTAACAGTTGCTGCTGCACCGGATAGACCTGCCACCACCACAATGCTGAGGCGACAGCCACTGAACAGGCGATCCCTGCGATAAACCCTCTTACCGTACTGCCTTGCTTTATCACACTGGCCTGTGGGGGATTCTCTGTCAGACTGCGCACTTCCACTTTCATCTCAGGTAGGCCGGGCAGGGGAGGCACTACCGCTTCTGGTGTGGAAGATGCCTGTGTTTCCGGGACATAAATCAGCGTTCTGACCGTGGTCTGTGCGGCGTTCTCAGTGTTACTCTTCAGCTGGGGTTCAAGCCGTTTACGCGTGTTCTGCATAAAATAGAGCAGATTCTCCACGCGCGGAACGCGCTTCAGTTCCACCTGCTGGAGCTTATCGCAGATAAGCTGCAATGCCCGCTCTGTGCGGTAGATCAGTGGTAGGTCGGATTCCGCAAAGGAGATTTGCTGACGCAGAATATTGCCGGTTCGGGAGTTAAACCAGTCCAGCATTTCAGTACGCGCCGGGCCGCCCTGCGGCCAGAACTTATCCCAGTCGTGGCTTACCATTGCCGCCAGCAGTTCCGCACCTTCGCAGAATCCCGCCAGTCCCTGTGTCCGTGTCCGGGCAAGCGTATAGTAGGTGGCGGTGTGTAAATCCACACCGTTGGCTTTAAAAATCGCCAGCGCCAGCGACTCCACCAGTTTCCAGTTCAGCTCAGGCTGTGACGGGTGGCTGGCTTTGTTTATTTCCTCGCGGATGGCGCTGAATTCCGGCAGCCCGCGCGGGTCACTGCCGGTAACGATAGTTTGTGTCAGTCCGTTACTATCCATCCCTGCCTCCTCAGTACAGTGTGTCTGACAGACCAAACTGGCTGAATAACCCACCGCTGAATGGGTTATCCTCAGTGTCGGTATGCACACGGTAGGTCATCGCGCCAGCGTCCACGCTAAAGCGCACGGTAAAGTTGCCATCCTGAACTCCGGTCAGTTGTCCGGCCCCGAAAAGGCGGAACTGCGCCCACGGCCCGCTGAAGCTGATACTGCGCGGTGCGTTGCCGCTGGTGCCGATGAGCGTCAGTTTGCTTTCGTTGCCTTCGCGCATATTGTTAGGCCAGACCAGATGGGCGGTATAGTTGCGCCCCTGGCTGTAATCGACTAACTGGCCGTCAAGGTTCAGTACACTGCGGCGTTTGTTGCCGGAGAGCGATACCGTTTCCACGGCAAAGGATGTTCCCAGACCGTTCTGTTTACTGAAGAAGATGTCACGGATTTTCTGCGCGGTTTTCAGTTGCGCAATAATATCTTCGCGAATAATGACGCTGTTATCGCCATCCTCCAGACTCAGGTCATTGTCGATAAACAGCTTCAGGTTCTGCTGGTAGAAGGTATCCAGTATGCCATCCGGTTTAAAGAAGCGTTCGAAGGCATCCAGTGAGGCATCCTGTGCAGAACGCGGATTAAACGGATAGTTATTTGCCAGTTGCTCGTTAAACGGTTTCACCACGCTGTCGCGCCAGTCCACTTCCATATAGTGAACGGCCTCCACCATCACCACATGCCAGGCCTGGTCAGCCAGTCTGCCAACCCAGCGGTTGAGCGGAGCAGGCAGTGTCTTTGCCATCTGGCGGGTGGCGAATATCGGATCGCTGCTGTTCTGATCAAGCCGCAACTGCACGGCTTTCAGCGCCGATTTCCCTGGTACAGGCGCGTTCTGAATTGCCAGCAGATAGCGGTGCAACTCGGTGAGTTGCTGATACACGGCCTGCATCGTGCTTTCTTTGTCTTTCTGTACTGCCAGAGTACTGTTTTCCGGGGCAAATTCATGCCCGAGGCGGGTGAGCAACTGGTAGTCCGGTTCTGCCAGAGCCTCATCCCGTTCTTTGGCAGAAAGTTTTTCAGAAAAGACGCCTGGCTGTGTGTTGTCACGCAACACAGTCAGCGCCCGCTGCAAAGGCTGGTCGCCGCTGATAACCTGCTCCAGCGCCCCGGTCAGTTGTCCAATGGACTCAAAATTGCGGATATTCAGATTGTCCATCCCGGCTCGCCAGGTAGCGGTGTAGTCGCTGATATACTGCTCGGTCAACTGGCGCTGGATTTCCGCGCGGTCGGCGTCACTGTATTTCACACTGCGGGTGAGGTTGAGTACCCAGGAATCCATTGCCGTCAGTTCAACCAGTTCATCGCGCTGTTTTACAAAATAGCTTTGCAGGCCGTAACGGGTAAGAAACTGTGGAACAACCAGTTTGTTGTCATCGGCAGATGTAAACACCTGGTCAAAGGTTGGCCCTACCTGGTCACGCAGATTGAGGTCGGCAGGAAGAACGCCCAGCGCCCGCGTTTTCAGGCTCTGGTAAACCCGCTGGTAGACAGGCAGTTTGCTCAGTTCTTTCTGTGCTGATACCACGGGCTTGTCATATGGCGTCCAACGGCTGATAGCGTCACCGTCGCCCGCCTGACGCTCTGCATGCCAGTCAGTATGAGCCAGCGCGTAGTCAAGATGGGACATCAGTTGTGCCTGGATATCGCGCTGGCCGTGGAATTTTTCGCTCCAGCGTTTTGCCATATACTGCTTCACCACCTCATTGTTACGTCCGCTTTTGTCCTCAAGCATTCGCATTACGCGCAGCACCGCGAGTTTTTCTTCACTCTCCGGCGGCGCGGCGTTCATCGCTTTGACCAGCCCGTTAAACAGCGAGGGCAGGTAACGTTGCTCCAGCAGTTGCAGATAGGTCTGTTCCACATAAGGCCCGATACGTCGTCCCTGGTACAGTCCCATATCGGCCAGACGGCTGCGGTCGCCCCAGTCGCCATAGGCCAGTGTGGCATCGCGTACCGGGTTCAGGAGCGGCAGTTGCAGGTTGCCAAAGTCATCTTCCCCCTGCGGAGGCGGCACGTCCATAAAGGCTTTGGCCTGCTTAAGCACGGTGATGCCGGACTGATAGTTACCGTTGTAATAGTGATGCCAGCCGGTGATGAGCAGCAGTGCTGCCACGCCGCCTGTGGCAGAGAAAACCGTCAGGCGGCGACGGGAACGTATCAGCCAGGCGCGGCTCTCTGTTGCCAGATTAGGCTCTGCGAGTAATGCCTGCGGGAACAGGCTGCGGGTGAAATAAGGCGCGGTGTCCACCAGGGGCCAGGACGCCAGTGGGTTATTGCCCAGCCGGTACTGGCGGGCGGCAGACTGGGTGAATATATCATCCATCTGTCCACGCTGAAGCGAAGAGGTGAGATAGACACCACGCAGCATCACGTTCATATTTTCGCCATCAAGCAGACCCTCAAGCAGTGACACCAGCGGTTCACGGCTTCCCTGCATCTGGCGGGAAAAACTGAATAAAGACGCGCGGGTGTGAGTCTGAGCGACCATCAGATCCGGCAACGCCAGATTCATTCGATCCACCCATGTCTGCCAGAAAGCATTCAACTCTGTTCGCCAGTCATCATTTTCATGGGCACGGCGGGTGAACGTGACGCCCAGAATCGCATCGCGATCCTGTCTGTTGAGTGACTGGAACAGGGCGGCAAAACCCTGTAATAAATCAAGCCGGGTCAGTACCACGTAAACCGGTAACTGGCAGTGAAGATGCTGGCGTATATCCTGTAAGCGGCTGCGCAGCGTCTGTAACAGATGCTCGCGGCGGCGTTTGTCTGCGGTCAGCAGATCGGGTAAATCGAGTGTCAGAATAATCCCGTTCAGCGGCTGGCGCGCGCGCTTTTCTTTCAGCCAGCCGAGGGCATGTTCCCACAGACGGCGATGCAGGATATCCGCATCAGCGGGAGCGCAGAGTGTGCCGTCGATATCAAAGATCACCGCCTGTTTACCGACATGGGGCGTGAGGTACAGGCGTTGTTCTGCGCCGCGTGCGCCCTCCGGGGCATAAATAATGTCGGACGGAAACCCCTCGCGCAGCAGTGTCGTTTTGCCACTGCCCGCCGGGCCGATGACCATATACCACGGCAACTGCCACAGGAAACGGCGGTTGTCGAGATGGCGTTGCAGGCGCAGCAGCCAGCGGTCGAGGTAACGCTGCTGGGCGTTCAGTTCCACACTGAGCGGATCAATGGCTTCCTCGCGCTGTTGTTTTTGCTGTTTTTCAAGCTGTTGCAGGCGCTTCATTACCCGGACGGTAAGCCACACCAGGGCAATAATCCCCCACGCCGCCGTTGCCAGCCAGCGGTTCGCCAGTGGTTTGAGCCACTGCTCTTCATACAGCGTCCACGTCGGGCCTTTCCACCAGATCCAAACCAGCAGGAAAATCCACGCCAGTATCAGCAGCCAGAATGCAGAGACTTTAAATCGGGGCATCGCCGGGCGCAGGGCTGATTTGAGTCCGCTGAATAGTCGGGGTGTTGGTAATCTGAACACAAAAACTCCTGTTCTCTTTTATTGTTCTGCCGTGAATTTTTGTTCTAGCTGCTCAAGCAGGGACGGCTCCCAGTCTGCCACCATCATCTGCAATCCCATCCTGAACAACATCCTGTACTGCTGTTGCGCAAGCTGTACCAGCCCCGCCTCTTCCATAAGCTGCGCGCCAAAATACTGCCGGTGGAACTGGTCGCGGGGTTCACCGGCGGGTAACGTATCCAGATACCGTAAGGCGGCTTCCAGCCCCTGCTCATCAAAACACAACCGCGCAGCCTGAATATCTTCATTACTCACCTGTATGACTGGCGCGGACTGGTTACCTGGCTGATTTGCAAGCCATTGCTTCGTTTTTTCAGAAACAAACGGTGTGTGGTCGTTAAACAGAAGATCAGCGAGCGCGGGCAGACGGCCAAGAAAGGAAACGACTTCATCGCGGATGGCATCGGCTACAGCGGTATAACCAAGACGGTGCGCCGTCTGTGCAGAAATGTAGTGACCGTCCAGCCAGTAGGGTGCCAGCAGTACGCTTTTTTCCACCTGCTGCCACAGCTCCATATCCGCGCTGGCAAGCCGGGACTGGTAATCCGCCACCATATCGGCAGAGACCGCAGCCAGTGGAGTACGTCTATCGCTTTCCGCCTGGGGCGTACTGGTGATGGTTAGCCACAGGGCATGGCGACGCAGGCGATAGCCCTGCGGCGATTCCGGTTGGCGCTCGCATAAAATGGCCGCCACTTTTAACAGTGTGTCGCGCCAGGTTTTGTCGTCGTGACTGTCGATGGCGATCTGTGGAGTCGGAGTACTGGTATGCGTCACGCCGCTTTCAGACGTGGCGATCGTCTGTGGTGAACTACTGGAGGCCGCCGGAGTGGGGGCTGGAGCCGGTGCCGCACGATTAAACGCACGCTGGTAAAGGGCAAAAAGATCATCAGTAGCCTGTGCTAGTTCCGGGGCATTATGTGACTGCCAGCATTGCGCCAGTTTCGCCAGTTCACCTAGCAGCGCATCGCGCTGCGCTGTGGCGGCGTTCTGTGAAAAAGCGTCAATACCTGTTTCGAAGCGTTTAATAACCTGGCTGGCAAAGCGTTTTTTATGTGCCATATTCTGCGGCGCGGCTACCGCCCAGTAATGCTCCACATACAGCGCCAGCAGGCGCAAGGCCAGGAGCGGATCACCGGCATGTTGCAGGGTTCTCAGCAGATGCGCCAGCAGGCGAAAATCCTTACTCTCCGAAGCCAGAAGGACCAGTCCCCGGTGCTGGAGTTCAGGGATATCCAGCTGGCTGTGCGCCAGCGATCCCAGTTTGACAATCCCACCGTCGATATACTCCCAGTCCGGGTTGTCGTCCTTCAGCGCCGATGCCAGTTTCTCTTCCGGCAGGTTTTCCAGCAGGTGCGATACCCAGACATTCGGATCGCGTAAGTCCATTGCCATATTTTTATTCTCCCGCCCAGTGGCAGGCATCGCGCAGGGGAGCAATCGCCCTTGCCAGCCCGTCAATGTTAAAGGTCAGCTTTCCGGCGGCGTTGTCTGCGCCGGTATCCACCATCAGCGTTTTTGCGCCGAACAGTTGCTTAATTTCATCAATCCCGGACAGCCCCCGGCTGGATTCCAGCAGAGTGCCGTTCTCGCGCACAAACCAGTGGCTGCGCAATGCCCGGCTGTCGGCATTCAGGGTGACGGCGATATCATGAACATCCAGAGGGTGCATCAGCGCCACCTGCATCCGGGTGATATTGTCCACGCAACTGAACATCAGCACCGGGCGCGGCGGAACATGGCCGATAGCCGGGGTGGTTATCACCACCGTCGGGCGTTCCCCCGGCACCTGCGTCACCAGCAGCTCTGTGGTGTTGCCCTGGCGGCGTTTTTCCTGCTCCGTAGCGCGGGTCCAGGCTTCGCCCACAAAGCTGGCTTTGACCAGTGCCCCGTTAAATCCTGACGGGGACAGTGGTGCCAGCAGGCGGTCGTAACAGTCAAGCCGCTCCAGCGCCGCCGTCTCCTGCCGACAGGACTGCATGGCATGTAACGTGGCAGTCGCATCCGGCGGGGTCGCAGTGGCGACGGCTACCTCCACACCGGCCAGTGACGATGTTTCTGCGGGCGCGGCACTGGCGGGTAAGCCCGCCACCAGGCCTGCGATAAACCATCCTGTCTGCCGGAAAACGCGCAACCTGCTCATAAATCCGTTTCATCCTCTGTGACAGACTCGTCGTCCAGAGCATCTTCCACGTCTGCCGTGAACGCGCCGTCTGCCGCCGACAGGCGGATGCGGGCAATCGCCGTGTTGGCCGCCATTTTCTGCAACAGCAGCAGCGAGAGCGGGGGCAGCATGTCGCCGTCAATGACGGACTCCAGCATCCTTGCGCCGTTTTCCGCGCGGGTGACGCGGCTCATGATCTCGTCCGTCACTTCCGACTCAATAATCACGTCCGCATCAAAGCGGCTGCGCAGCACGTTATCCAGGCGGGCCAGTTTCCCGTCGATAATGGTGGTGAGCGTCTCTTTCGACAGAGGCAGGTACGGCACCACTTCCATACGCGCCAGCAGGGCTGGTTTAAAGAAGTCCGCCAGCACCGGATACAGCACTTCCTGCATGGTTTCCGGGTCATCCGCGTGTTCAACAATCACCTGGTAACCAAGGTTGGAGGTGAGGAAGAAAACGATATTCTTACAGTCAATCAGTCGGCCTTCGCCGTCTGCCATCTCGCCCTTGTCGAACGCCTGGTAGAACAGGTTGAGGACATCCGGGTGCGCTTTTTCCACTTCATCAAGCAGCACCACCGAGTACGGTTTCTGGCGAATCGCTTCGGTCAGTACGCCGCCTTCGCCATAGCCGACATAGCCCGGAGGGGAGCCAATCAGCCGCGAGACGGTGTGTTTTTCCTGGAACTCGGACATATTGATGGTGGTCAGGTACTGGCGACCGCCGTAGAGCAGTTCTGCCAGTTGCAGGACGGTTTCGGTTTTACCCACGCCGCTGGGACCGGCCAGCAGAAACGCGCCGAGTGGGCGTCCCGGACGACGCAGGTCGGCGCGTGCAGTCAGCAGGTGTTTATGCAGGCTGGCAATCGCCAGGTCCTGGCCTTTGATGGTGTCACCCAGCCATACCGGCAGGTCGGTGATGACCGACATCTCATTCTGTGACAGGCGGTTAAGCGGTACGCCGGTCCATTCGGCAATCACCGCCGCAATCTGTTTTTTATCGACGTGCGGGGAGACCAGCAACCGGTCGTTATGCAGGGCGTCCAGTTCGGCAGTGAGCTGTGCCAGTCGCTGCACCGGGGAAACTGTTTCTGCGGTCTCTTCCGGCTGTTCGCTGCCAGCTTCATCAGCCAGTTTAGCACCGGTATTATCCTGTTCTGACTCTGGCTGCGTATCCTCCACGGTATCTGCGTCCGGCAACGGCGCCGCATCGTCCTCTGCCACGCCCAGTAACTGCTGGCGCAGCGCAATAATCTCCCGGACCAGCGTCTGCTGCTGGTGCCAGGCCGCTTCCAGTTCATCCAGCGCCGTCAGCGTTTCATCATACTGCACCAGCACCTCGGTCATCCGTGATGTGTCGGTACGCAGTCCGATGCGAAGCTCGCGCTCAAGCTGGCGAATTTCCGCCTCCTGCTGGTGGCTCAGAGTGGTCAGCGCCGAGATTTGCTTCGGCGGCGACGACAGGTTGATGGCCACACGGGCGCAGGCGGTATCCAGCACATCAATCGCTTTGTCCGGTAACTGACGCCCGGAGAGATAACGCTCGCTTAATGTCGCAGCGGCCTGCAAGGCGTCATCATCAATCAGCACGCCGTGAGACTGTTCATAGACCGCCGACAGACCGCGCAGAATAATGGTGGCTTCGGCAGCGTTGGGTTCGCTGACCTTCACCAACTGGAAGCGGCGCGACAGGGCGGCATCTTTTTCGAAGTATTTTTTGTACTCGCTCCAGGTGGTGGCGGCGATGGTTTTCAGCTCGCCGCGCGCCAGCGCCGGTTTGAGCAGGTTGGAGATATCCAGCCCGCCCTGCTGGTTGCCCGCGCCAATCAGGGTATGTGCTTCGTCGATAAACAGAATGACCGGCACCGGGGAGGAAATGACCTCCGCCATCAGCCCTTTGAAACGTTTTTCGAATTCACCCTTCACCGACGCTCCGGCCTGCAATGCGCCCAAGTCAAGGGTCATGATATCGGTGTTTTTCAGCTTGTCCGGCACATGGCCTGCCACGATGCGCAGCGCCAGCCCTTCGATTAAGGCGCTTTTACCCACGCCTGCTTCGCCCACCACCACCGGGTTGTTCTTGCGGCGGCGGCAGAGAATGTCGATCATCAGGTCGATTTCGTGGTCGCGGCACAGTACCGGGTCAAGCCTGCCGTTACGGGCGTCTGCGGTCATGTTTTTGGCGTAGCGGGCAAGCAGGGTGTCAGCAGCGTCCGTCAGTGTGCCTGCGCCTTTACCGTCTGCATCCGGCACGACTGATTCCGCCGACTCCTGTGTCCATTGCACAAAGTCCTGTTGCAGACGGTCACGGTTAATGCCGGTCAACAGCCGGGCGGCAGCAGGCGGTATATAACGCAGCGGCGAATGCAGCAGGGCCAGCAGCAACACGCCGCCACGCAATTCGCTGTGCTGCATCTCAGCCGACGCCAGCAGCCAGCCCTCTTTCAGCCACTCAACCAGCATCGGGGAAAATGCCGGGTAGCTGTCCGCAGAACGGGCAGTTGTGTAGTTCTCCACCGTCAGCGCCTGGCGCAACTCTTCCATGCCAATATCGCCCTGGCGGGTAATAACCCGCAGGTCACTGCGTGGCATGGCGAGCATCTGAATAAGCACATGGCTGACGGTAATTTCCGCTGCCTGCTGGCTCATACATTCAGAGGCGGCCATCTCCAGCGCCTGGCGGGAGAACAGGTTAAGCCGTTTTACCAGCGTGGGAAGATCAATCTGGATCATAAACGTCCTTATCGAAGTAATTTGTTTAGCTGGTGCAGGATGTCCTGCGTCTGGCTGTCCAGCCGCAACAGATAGAACAGGTAAAACAACGCCAGCACGACAACGCCACCACAAAAAATATGTTTAATGGTCAGGCGACTGATGAGCTGATAACGCCCGCCCTGGGTTTTTTTGTCCTGGTGTAACAGCGGGAAAGGGGCATCGCCGCGTAGTTTATGCAGGACGTGGTACAGGCGGCGGTAGATCTGCTCAAATTCCCCCTGATCCTGTGCTGCCACTTTGTAGCGCCCGCGAAATCCCAGAGAAAAACAGAGCCAGAGAAATTCCAGCAGATCCTGGTAACGTTTGGGTTCACGGATCAGGCGCTCCAGCAGGATGAAAACTTTCTCTCCACTCCAGGCTTCGTTGTGGAAATGGACCAGCAATGACTGCTTGATCCACTCGTTCTTGTTCGACCAGCCGTTACCGAGCGCCGCTTCATCAATAAACGTGCAGAGGATGTAGCGAAACGAGATAATCACGCCCGGTTCGTAGCCCTGCTCCTGAAGCAGTTGCTCCACGGCCTGAACATCCGTCACCACCTGAGCAAAAAGATGCTCCGGCATCGTCTGGCTGTTCATGGTTGAAAGGCGCATTACCATACCGAGTAGCGGCGTGGCCGCGTCGATCATCGGATTCAGGCTGTTGCCACGAAGCGCGAGATGATAGTCGCGCTGGCTTTTTTCGTCGTATCCGGTAAATGGTGGCAGAGACAGTGACCCCTCATCCATCGTCTTACCCTCTTATCGCCCACAGTTGCATGTTCAGATCCGGGAAACTGCCGGATACATGCAGTGCAACGGCCCCGGCGGCAGCCATTTCTGTCCAGGCCTGTCCGCTCTTGTCGAGTTCGAAATAGCTGAACCCGGAATGGTAAGGAAGCTGGCGGGGAGCCACCATCAGGGCACGCAATGGAATGCCGGGTATCTGCACACTGACCATATTGCGGATTTTTTCCGGCGAGGAAATTTTCGACTGCTGGATAAACTGGCGCTGGATCTGATCGACCGGCATGTTTGCCGCCACAGCCAGCACAAAGGTGGCAGATTGCAGCAGTTCTGTGTCATGGATATCGGCCTGCCAGATACCGTCACGCAGATGCAGCGGCAGATTAACGGCTCTTGGCGACAGTACGGTATGCAGCGCCCGTTTGACTTCCGGTAACAGCGTTTTAAATGTTTTGGTCAGGTCATGATGATCATACACATCAAGCGGGCAGGGCAGGCGCGACGGCTCGGTAAAGGTCATCAGTTCACCCAGCAACCCGGCAAGATCAAGGTAGAAATCTTCCGGGTGGAGCTGGGATCGACGAGCGCGATGGGTAAACCGGGTCTGGTTACGGTTAAGTAACTGCAACATCATAAATTCCGCCACATCCGCGATGCCGCTCTGCGCCGGAGAGCCAATGCGGTTTGCCAGATCGCTTGCCCGTCCGCCAATGGCCCCCTGTACCTCTTTGAGATAAACACGCAGTTTCTTACTGACCTGAATATTCTGGCAGGAGGGGATAAAATCGTCATCCAGCGTCAGGGAGCCGTCGGCATGGCGATCACTGATACGGCAAAGCGGGAGCGTAATATAGGCGCTCATATCTTCTGCACCGCTCATAATGCGCGGCGTCAGTTGTCCCAGCGTCAGTGTTCGCGTGTCACCTTCTTCTGAATGCAAATCCCGGACATCGGCATAATTCAGCCGGTAACGCCCGATTCGCCGCCCGTCGCTGATTTCATTTCTCACATCACTGGCGACCGGCAGAGCGAGGTAGATATTGCGGCTTCTCTCGTCCGGAAAATGTTGCGGGTGCAGCGGATCGGGCAGTGCGTCCTGGTCGGGGATAGAAAAGACGGTGCCGTCGGGCAGTGTGCCTGACGCGCTGTCAATCATGATCTTACCCTGTGCCAGCAGTTCATTGTTGAGAGTGAGTTCGGTAAATCCCCAGGATAAATTATTCATGGCCCGGAAACGCTGGTTATCCAGGTAGTCGTTGTAACGCTGCTGCTGCTGGAAATGGTGTGGACGCATCAGCATCCCTTCCTGCCACATCACCTTGTTGCGGGTGGTTGCCATAATTATTCATCCTCTTTTTTCATTTCGATGCTGCTTTGACGTACATGCACCAGCAGGCGGTAATGGTGGCCGGTTCCTTCCACCGTCTCGATTTGTTTCCATTCAGTGGCCTGGTCATCGGAGAAATAGGCCACGACACCAATAAACTGCGTTTTCTCATCCAGCTTTACCGGCGGCAGGGTTTTGATGGTGTCCGGCAACAGGTTGAAATCCTGGTGGTCGATATAGTTTTTACCCAGCACATCCGGTAGCGGCGTACTGGCTATCTGGTCATAGTCGGCTGCCAGCAATTTTGAGTCGTCAGTCAGGTACACCAGTTGCACATCCACGGCGGCTGATTCACCTTCCGCATTGGTATTGGTGTCCGGTTCGGTCAGCAGGGTGACGGTTATTTCCGAAGGTTGCTCCTTCAGGCTCCCGACCTGGATATCCGGGTTTTTGATCACCTCACTGATTTTTTTCGCCGTTTCGCAGCCGGTTAATATGACGCACATCAGCACGCAGGCCAGAAACGCCTTCCTGTTCATGCTTCCGGCTCCCGCTGTTTTTCACGAAGCACCCGGTCATAGACTTGGGCGTAGACCTCGTTAAACAGCATCTCAAACCCCTGCTGGCGATCGGAGGCCAGTTCTTCGTAATAATGGCTGTACATTTGCCATGCTCCGGCATCATCCAGCGGCTGGCGCAGTTCATGGCTGCGGCGGTACTGCACAAAGCGGCGCAGCAGATTTTGTGGTGAGAAAGCATCCAGCAGGACACGAAGCGACTCCACAATCGCTGCCCGGTTAGCTTCTTCGTGGTGGCGGACATTGCGCAGGCTTTCACTGACGGCGGCGGGAGCCGCCAGATGTACCGGGCTTTTACCTTCGGCAAACATTACGTCGAGCGCGGTGGCGTAATCCATGTTCAGGCGCAGCGGGTTATCTTCCAGCGGGCGCAAATGTTTGTCTGAGAGGCTGTTACGCTGCTGCTGCAAATCGAGCAGACCTTTTATTGCGGCCTGTAACGTTCGTCCGGCCTCCTCCAGAAAATCATCCGCATCGTCGGAATTGCTCATGGTAAGCGAGCCGCCAAGACCGCGCAGTAAGGGGGTGACCGCAAGGTGGCGTTGCGCCATTTCTGCCGCAGAGACGTCGTCATTACGATCGCCGGGGCTGGCATAAATGGGCGGCAGATCCATAAACGGAGTATTGATCCCCCCATTACTTGCCGGATCGGACAGCGGTGCCGATGGCCGGACAGCCGCAATGCCTGAAAGCGGATCGCCCGTGGTAATCAGGCTTTCGGACTGAAGTGCCTGGAGTGGATCGGCAGAAAAACCGTTTACCACGGTGTCTGCAAGTTGGTGCCGGTGAGTCATTCCCGGATAGTGTGGCGTACCCTCCGTTGATAGCAGGGTATCCGTGAGCATATCGCGATTGGTAACGATGGTTTCGGGAGTGGCCATTTCCTCATCGTAATGGGGAATATCTCCCCGGTTCAGATGAACCCTCACCATCAGCCGTCCGATCTGGATCTCATCGCCCTGGCGCAACTGTATTAGGTCTGATGTTGCTGTGACTTTTGCCTGATTCAGCCACAGTTGTGCCGTCTGCGGGCGCAGACAAAATGTGCCATCGTGCAGGATAACGGTAAAAGCCTGGGCCGGAATGCTCTGCTGACGATCCTGTACCGACCAGTGGCATTCGGGGCCATGGCCGACATTTCCCTGCTGTGTGAACAGACAGCGCGCCGCCCGTCCGCTTTCCAGCTCACTGCCGTTAATGACCTGCAATGAAAGCGTCTGTAGTTTCTCTTCCGGCATATTCTGCTCCGTGATTATCATAATTTACGACCGTACCCTGATGGTGACTGAGGGTCGTTCTTCCGGTGTGCCGAGGAAGCTGGTCCAGCCCAGCAGCGCACTTTTGTTATCGCCCAGGCGCATTGCGCCCACCTGCTCCGGCGCCAGCCCCAGATGTAAGTCCCAGGCAAGCTGATCGCGCAGGATGAAGGACACGAACATCGTCAGTGGCAGGAAGTTTTCGCCGGACGGCAGAAAAGAGAGGAACTGTTTTCGGGTCAGGCTGGTAATACTGAGCTGGAATTTTCCGCTGAGATCGGGCACTCGTGTACCCAGAACAAAGTTGCCCAGTACCGATCTTCCCGCCAGTTTTTCGCCATTTTTAAGAGAATAGCTCCCCAGACTATTTTGCTGATCCGGTTCAATATCCACCTTGCGACGTTGCCAGTTTTGCAGCGTCACTTCTGACAAATCAAAGCAGTGGGACACCAGGCCACAGATTATCTCCGGGGATCGTCCCGGATTTGCCAGGATCCCGGAATACGCCAGCATTTTGCTGTGATTAATCGCCAGCTTATCGCGAAGCTGGCGGTGGCCCAGCCCGACAAGGGAGTACATGCGCTGCGAGAACGCATCCACACCGCCGTTACGAAAACTGATGTGATAGCGGTACTTACGCCAGATATGCCAGACAAACTGGGTCAGGCGGTGGCTGAACATATCCAGAAAATCACCTACCGGACTTTGTTCATGTACCGCTTTCCAGGCCAGGTGATCGAGGTAATAACCGGGGAGAGGCGACTGGCTCCCCTGTAACCCCATAAAGGTGGTGGTCATCCTGAATGCCCCTGACGTATCCCGTTTCAGCGCACTGATATCACTGCACGGGAAGGCAAGGCTGGCATCGGCGCTGAAACGCAGGGTTTCCTGTGCCGGATCGTCGCGCAGGGATAATTCTGGCGTCCCCTTTTCACCCTTTGCCAGGCGGTGCAACAGCTCCGCCATCGCAAAAAAATTGTAAGAGCAGGCATTATGGAAAACCTGTGCCAGCGGATCATTCTGCTCTTTATCTGCCGGGGGATTTCCCGGACTCAGATAAGAGGATGCTGCCCGGTTCTTTCCGTCCATTTCCATGTCTCCTGGCTTTCTGTGTTCACAACGGTCAGCATGTGGAATGAGTTAACGCTGGCGTACAGCGACAGAAAATGCGAAAGCACCGTACCGAGCAGATACATTTCCCCTTCACAGACAAACGGCTCCGGGTGCAGATACAGCGTGGAGGCCAGCCCCCGGACGGGAATGCCCGTAAACAGGCGATCGACAGGGCGGGTCTCCAGACGCTCAATGGCATCCAGCTTTTGTTGTGACAGCCGCGCCGTCTGCGGATGATGGATTGCGTGGCGATCAAAGTTGGCGATGACCTGCTTCAGCGCGTCCGTATCCAGTAATGACAGATAATTCAGGTTCATGGCGGAGAGCAGGGACCAGTGCAGGCTGCCATCAATGACCGGCCAGAGCGGTTGCGTCGGGCGGGTAATGTTGCGAAATGAAGCAACAGCCGCATTTTTACCGGTTGTGCCGGTGATATCGCCGGAACGAATTTGTGACGGAAGCTCACGGTTGGTACAGGTCAGCGATACCGAAACCACTTCATTACTGAGCAGCGATTCGTCTGACGGATAACTGCCATCAGCATGTATAAAAGCAAGGGTATGATCAAAGCCGCGATGGAACAGGGATGTTTTGGTCCGGTGATGCCAGTACACCACTTCCCGCTTCCGGCTGTATTCCATCTGATGGCTGAAACTTTCAAAGGCAGGCCACTGGCGCGCGGCCTGCGTCGAAACAGGACGCCCCAGATCTTTTTTCCTGAACATATCCTGCACCTGGCTTATCACGCCGTTAACGGAAAAGACATCGTAATGTTCCGGATAATGGCGGCTGGGAACCAGCGGATAGTCTGCCCGCCGGTTGTCCAGCGTGATGGCTTCTGCATGGTGGATAAATAAATTAATGGCAGGCGCGCAATACAGGCGCAGGGAGTCGCGGCGCAACCGGATGTCCACGGGCAATGGGCGCGAAAAACGCAGTTGCAGGGTAAAGGATTCACCCTGCAATCCGTCAGGCAACGCCGGGCAACCACAAAGATCAAAAAAGAGAAACGCATCCGGGTAACAGAAATACTCCTGAAGGATCCGGTAGCCGCTGTGGACGTTTTTCGGCCAAGGCAGCATGGCATCCTGCGGCTCAAAACCGACAGCTTTCAGCATAAACTCAGGCAGGCGAATATGCTGTTCACCCACAGTCAGGTCGGCACCCTGCAAGTATTCACAGAACCATAAATAAAGCTGGTTACGGGTATAGTTGTCGTCATTGCCGAGCCAGAAGCGAAGTTTGTTCAGATCCAGCGTGCGGAAGTCCGTTCCCGGTGCGACCGAAAAGGTGATGTTGATAACACCATTACGGGTCGTACTGCGGTTTTCAATCTGCTCCAGGCGAACGGGCAGCAGCCAGATATCCCGGCAGAGGGTGAAGGTACAGGGAGGCGGCTCCTCCTTTTTAGCATCGGAGGGCAGCACTTCATCGACTCTGATTTCCCCGGCGTTGGTTGTAAACTGCTCATTACGGGGGATTAACACCGGCACAGAAGACTTATCCATATCCGGCGTATATTCAATAAGGGTCATTGCCGGAACCGGACGCAGGTAATTAGGCCAGAGCATCTTAATAAGCCCGTGCGTCAGTTCTGGGAATTCATCCTCAATTTTCTGGCGGAGATTGCCGGTAAGAAAAGCCACGCCTTCCAGCAGGCGTTCAATATCCGGATCCACATCTTTTTCGGCCAGGAAGCGGGCAAGATGGGGTTTTTCCGTTGCCAGCAGCTTGCTGAGCTGGCGCAGGTAATCGAGTTCTTCCCGGAAATAGCGTTCTTCAAATTCCATCTGTCAGTCCACCCGATAATGCTGGCTGCCATTCGGTGCCATATCAAATTCAAGCACTTCATGTGTTTCGTTAAATGTCACCCAGGCTGTAATATGAAACGTCATATCCAGCGGGCTGGTGGCGGATGAAACCACAGCCTGCACTTCAGCGTGTGAGATCCGGGGTTCATAGCGTTCTATACATTGCGCGATGGCCAGACTCATTGATTCGCGGAAGTTTTCAGCCCCTTCCGGTTCATCAATGCCCAGTTCAGGCGCACCCCGGCAACTACCGGACCGGGTATTAAGAATGTTTCGCAGGTTCTGGCGAATGGACTGCCTGAGCGCATGAATACTGCTTCCCTGTCAGTTTCTGGCCGGTGAGGCTTCCATACGCTCAAAAAGAGAACCTGTGGTTCTTTCCCGATCCGGTATCATGGCGTGTTACTCCCTGTCTAACCGGCCAACCAGGGAAAGCTCAAAGTTTGCCCCCATAAATTTAAAATGGGGCCGCACGCTCAGCGCGACCTGGTACCAGCCGGGTTCGCCTTCCACATCCATAACCTCAACTTTGGCAGCACGCAGAGGCTTGCGGCTGCGCACGTCCGCAGGCGGGTTTTCCTGGTCGGCAACATACTGACGGATCCAGGTATTAAGCTCCCTCTCTAAGTCGCTCCTTTCTTTCCATGACCCCAGTTGCTCACGCTGCAACACCTTGATGTAGTGCGCTAACCGATTGATGATGAAGAGATAAGGAAGCTGCGTACCCAACTTATAGTTGGTTTCTGCGTCTTTACCCGGAAAGTGCTTCGGTTTTTGTACCGAGTTTGCAGAGAAAAAGGCTGCATTATCAGAGTCTTTACGCATGGTAAGGGTGATAAAACCCTCTTCAGCCAGTTCAAATTCGCGGCGATCGGTGACCAGCACCTCGGTTGGGATTTTGGCCTGAATCTGACCCATCGTTTCGAACAGATGCACCGGCAGATCTTTCACTGCACCGCCGCTTTGCGGACCGATGATATTTGGACACCAGCGGTATTTGGCAAAACTGTCTGCGACATTGCACGCCAGCATCCAGGCCGTATTACCCCACAGATAATCTTCGTGATTCCGGCTGACATCTTCGTGATAGTTAAAGTTCTTAACAGGGTTATCTGTTGGTGAATAAGGCTGGCGAAGCAGGAAGCGGGGTGCCGTAAGCCCTAAATAGCGCGAATCTTCCGAGTCACGCAGGGCGCGCCATTTGGTGTAGGCCGGACCTTCAAAGATGGCATAAAGATCTTTGATATTAGGCAGTTCGGTCCACGAGTTCAGCCCCATAAACTCCGGGGAAACGGAGGACAGGAACGGTGCGTGCGCCATTGCGCCCACAGCACTGACGTATTGCAGCAGTTTCATGTCAGGTGCGGTATTTTTGAACTCATAAGCGCCCAGCACGGCAGCGATGGGTTCACCACCAAACTGTCCGAATCCGGACGAATAAACGTGTTTATAAAATCCGGACTGAATAATTTCTGGGGCAAATTCAAAGTCTTCCAGAAGTTCCTGCTTCGTGACATGAAGCACGTTGACCTTGATGTTTTCACGGAAATCAACGCGATCCACCATGGTTTTCAGTGAGCGCCAGAACGACTCGACCTGCTGAAAGGCAGGCGCATGGATGATGACATCCATCTGGCGGCTGATGCGTTCATCTATATCTGCAATCATGCTGTCCACGGCCAGTTTATTGACCGGTTCGGCAGATGCAGTGGATTGCAGGATGCTGGCAATAAAGGCTGTCACACCCTGGCGGGCAACGTCATAACCTTCCGAACCGGGCTGAATACGGGTCTGTGCCATGATTTGATCAAGCAGCGACGATGCCTGCTCAGGCTGCCCGGCATGACTGGAAACGAGTTCCTCTTCCTGTAAAGACATACTGAAAATCCTTCTGTTTTAGCTGTGTTTCTGAAACCGGCTTTTCGCCGTCAGTGAAGTACGCGCTGCCAGTGCGACGCGCTCTGCTGAAACTCACAAAAATGGATAATCTCATCCAATAGATCACTGATACGGCGATCCAGTGTTGTAATCAGCGCAGCCACACCATCCTGGTTGATTTCAACGGACGGGCTGAAACATACCTGGTAAACCACCTGCAGAATGTCTGCAACAGAGAGGTGGTATGTCCCGGAGATATTTTTGTGTGCCGTCATGCCTGGATAACCCTGTTTAATGAAATAGTGGTGGTTATTTATTGCTCACCTGGCCGATTTCTTTGAGCAACTGCTCGCGGGACTCTTCATTTTCCAGCAATGCCTGGAGCTGGGTACGGAATGCCGGAAGGTTACCCATCGGCCCCTTCAGTGCAGTCAGTGCTTCACGCAGTTCCAGCAATTTATTCACTTCCGGAACCTGCCGGGCCACGCTATCTGGTGAAAAATCATCCAGTGATTTGATATTCAGCGCCACATTCAGTTCATCGTCTGTTGTGCTTCCCTTCAGCGTGGCGGGGACAGTAAAATTGAGGCCAATGGCTGCTTCAGCCATCACTGCACCGAAATTGTGCTTGTTAACGGAAACTGCCTGACGTTCATCCAGTGGGGATGTTTCCTGCGTATTTCCGGTATCGCCGACAACGAGCATGTTAAGCGGAAGTTCCACTTCAGCCGTCTGGCCATCTGTTTTTGGGACATACGATATATTAATACGCTCGCGAGGCGCGACGCTGCCTTCAAATTTTTTGCTCATAAAAGTGATCCGTCATGTTATCTCGTACAGGCCATGAACACGGCATATTTGTACCGCAAAAAAATATCGGCAATGCCGCCCTAATGGCGGTGAAAATAAAATCACCACTCCTTCATCACCCCGCATTTTACGCTTCAAAATAAATAAGAAAAGGACTTTTTATCGATCGTAAAGAGGGGTATTCTGCAAGCGTTAAATAGATTGTGTGAACCTGTGCAATTCGCGTCAGGTGTATTATGGCAATAATTTAAATATAGTGTTTTTATGTAACTTATTGAATTATACAATAATTTCATTAAACATAAGCTAATCTGATGATTGCTTGTTTATATATTTGTTTTGTGATTGATTAAGTGGGTATTTTTAAGGAATATCTCAAAAATTATCAAAATGATAATTCAGAAAGGATAAATACAATATTTATTCATGATTCAGCTTTGGCCATTTTATGGAGGCAATACGGACTTTGAACAGTTGGGTATGGTTATCCAGATATATATTATTAAGTTATTGCTGAATAAGAGATTTAATGATTTTAAAAATAGTTTTTACGACAACCGTAAATTCTAGCTCGGTTTGTATGTAAAAAATACTGAAAAATGATGCGGTTCCGTGAAGTGAGCTGCATCTGCCTGTCTGGGATTAACGGCAGGTCATTGTAAGTAGTAATTAACCACGTTAACAAGGAGTTTACAAATGCCAACACCGTGTTATATCTCCATCACTGGTCAGACCCAGGGAAATATTACTGCAGGTGCATTTACCGCTGATTCTGTCGGCAACATCTATGTGCAGGGGCACGAAGACGAGATGCTGGTGCAGGAATTCCTGCATAACGTTACTGTCCCGACCGATCCTCAGTCCGGCCAGCCTGCGGGTCAGCGTGCTCACAAGCCGTTCATTTTTACCGTGGCGCTGAACAAAGCTGTTCCGCTGATGTACAACGCACTGGCCTCCGGCGAAATGCTGCCAACCACTGAACTTCACTGGTGGCGTACCTCTGTGGAAGGCAAACAGGAGCATTATTTCACCACCCGCCTGACCGATTCGACGATTGTCGATATGAAACTGCATATGCCGCATTGCCAGGATCCGGCGAAACGCGAGTTCACCCAGTTGCTCGAAGTTTCACTGGCCTACCGCAAAATAGAGTGGGAACACGTCAAGTCTGGCACCTCCGGTGCCGACGACTGGCGCGCACCGCTGGAAGCATAAGTTAAGCCAACAGCATCCGGCTATCAGGCCGGATGCTGTTTTTGTATTAAGCCGTAAAAAGAAAGGTTGTCAGTAAGGGGTTACGTTCACGGGAGATGGCGGATGCCGGAAACTTCGGCGGTAGCGTGCCTGAACGCAAGCGTAACACTGTACTGTCACAGCCGCTTTAACAGCGAACTGTCTGTTTTTCCTTAACCCCGGAGGTTGCTATGTCAACCGGATTACGTTTCACGCTGGAAGTGGACGGCCTGCCACCGGATGCTTTTGCGGTGGTCTCCTTTCATCTGAACCAGTCACTCTCTTCGCTCTTTTCCCTCGATCTCTCTCTGGTCAGCCAGCAGTTTCTCTCCCTTGAATTTCAGCAAATACTGGACAAAATGGCCTACCTGACGATATGGCAGGGCGATGACGTACAGCGCCGGGTGAAAGGTGTGGTGACCTGGTTTGAACTGGGGGAGAACGACAAAAACCAGATGCTGTACAGCATGAAGGTGTGCCCACCGCTGTGGCGCACAGGGCTGCGCCAGAACTTCCGTATCTTCCAGAATGAGGACATCGAAAGCATCCTCGCGACGATCCTGAAAGAAAACGGTGTGACCGAGTGGAGTCCGCTGTTCAGCGAGCCGCATCCTTCCCGTGAGTTTTGTGTCCAGTACGGCGAAACCGATTACGATTTCCTGTGCCGGATGGCGGCGGAGGAAGGCATCTTCTTTTATGAGGAGCACGCGCAAAAAAGTACCGACCAGAGCCTGGTCCTGTGCGACACCGTGCGTTATCTGCCGGAGTCCTTTGAGATCCCCTGGAATCCGAACACCCGTACCGAGGTGAGCACCCTCTGCATCAGCCAGTTCCGCTACAGCGCACAAATCCGCCCTTCTTCCGTGGTGACCAAAGACTACACCTTTAAACGCCCCGGCTGGGCCGGACGTTTTGAACAGGAAGGCCAGCACCAGGACTACCAGCGCACGCAGTATGAAGTGTATGACTACCCCGGACGTTTCAAGGGCGCCCACGGGCAGAACTTTGCCCGCTGGCAGATGGACGGCTGGCGAAACAACGCAGAAACCGCGCGGGGAATGAGCCGCTCGCCGGAGATATGGCCGGGACGGCGAATTGTGCTGACGGGGCATCCGCAGGCGAACCTGAACCGGGAATGGCAGGTGGTGGCAAGTGAACTGCACGGCGAACAGCCACAGGCGGTGCCGGGACGCAGTGGTTCAGGCACCACGCTGAATAATCACTTTGCGGTGATCCCGGCAGACAGAACATGGCGACCACAGCCGTTGCTGAAACCGCTGGTGGACGGCCCGCAGAGCGCTGTCGTGACAGGACCGGCAGGCGAGGAAATCTTCTGCGACGAACATGGTCGCGTGCGGGTGAAGTTCAACTGGGACCGTTATAACCCGGCAGACCAAGACAGTTCGTGCTGGATCCGTGTGGCACAGGCGTGGGCAGGCACCGGTTTTGGCCACCTGGCGATACCGCGTGTGGGTCAGGAGGTGATTGTGGACTTCCTCAACGGCGATCCGGACCAGCCGATCATTATGGGGCGCACCTACCACCAGGAAAACCGCACACCCGGCAGCCTGCCGGGAACAAAGACGCAGATGACCATTCGTTCGAAAACCTATAAGGGCAGCGGGTTTAATGAACTGAAGTTTGACGATGCGACAGGGAAAGAACAGGTCTACATCCACGCGCAGAAGAACATGAACACCGAGGTGCTGAATAACCGCACCACTGATGTGATAAACAACCATGCCGAAAAAATAGGTAACAACCAGGCGATCACCGTTACCAATAACCAGATCCAGAACATTGGCGTTAATCAGATACAGACGGTTGGTGTCAACCAGGTGGAAACGGTGGGCAGTAACCAGATTATCAAAGTGGGATCAAACCAGGTTGAAAAGGTGGGGATCATTCGTGCGCTGACGGTGGGTGTAGCTTACCAGACGACGGTAGGCGGCATTATGAATACCTCGGTGGCGTTGTTGCAGTCCTCACAGGTAGGGCTGCATAAATCACTGATGGTGGGAATGGGCTACAGCGTCAATGTGGGGAATAACGTCACCTTCTCGGTGGGCAAGACGATGAAGGAAAACACCGGACAAACAGCAGTTTATTCTGCCGGTGAGCATCTTGAACTCTGCTGTGGTAAGGCAAGGCTGGTGCTGACGAAGGACGGAAGCATATTTCTCAACGGTACGCACATTCATCTGGAAGGGGAGTCGGATGTGAACGGTGATGCGCCAGTGATTAACTGGAACTGTGGTGCCACACAACCTGTACCGGATGCGCCTGTGCCGAAAGATTTACCCCCCGGAATGCCGGATATGCGGCAATTTTGAGTCAGGTGCAAAAAATTAAAACGGAACTGGTGCAGTGACCAGATGAACCATATTAAAAGCAGAAGGAATTGATTTATGGGCGGCGGAAAACCGGCGGCGCGGCAGGGTGACATGACCCGCAAGGGACTGGATATTGTGCAGGGTTCAGCAGGGGTGCTGATAGGCGCGCCGATGGGGGTTGCCTGCTCGGTGTGTCCTAAAAAAAGGACAGTCCAAATTATGGCAACCCGGTGAACCCGGTGCTGGGTGGAAAGGTGCTGCCGGGCGAGACGGACATTGCGCTGCCCGGCCCGCTGCCGTTCATCCTTTCCCGCGCCTACAGCAGCTACCGGACCAGGACGCCCGCGCCGGTGGGGGTGTTTGGTCCCGGCTGGAAAGCGCCCTTCGATATCCGCTTACAGATACGCGATGAAGGCCTGATACTCAACGACAGCGGTGGTAGGAGCATTCACTTTGAGCCGTTGTTTCCCGGCGAGATAAGCTACAGCCGCAGCGAGTCGTTCTGGCTGGCAAGGGGCGGAGTGCTGAAACAACACAAAGGCCATCCGCTTGCGCGGCTCTGGCGGGCGTTGCCGGAAGCGGTCCGTCTGAGTCCACACACCTATATGATGGCTGTCAGCACAACCGGGCAGTGGCTGATACTCGGCTGGCCGGAGCGTGTGCCGGAGGCGGACGAGGTGCCGCCGCCGGAGCCGCCCGCATACCGGGTGCTGACGGGCGTGGTGGACGGCTTCGGGCGGACGCTGGCCTTTCACCGGGCGGCTGAGGGTGATGTGGCGGGCGCGGTGACGGGGGTGACGGACGGCGCGGGCCGCCGTTTTCACCTGGCGCTGACCACGCAGGCGCAGCGGGCGGAAGCCTTCCGTAAACAGCGCGCCTCTTCCTTATCTTCCCCGGCCAGTCCCCGTTCTGTTTCCTCTTCTCAGGTTTTCCCCGACACGCTGCCCGCCGGTACAGAGTACGGTGCCGATAACGGTATCCGGCTGGAGGCGGTATGGCTGACACACGACCCGGCATACCCGGATGAACAGCCGACTGCGCCGCTGGCGCGCTACACGTACACGGCCGGTGGTGAACTGCGGGCGGTGTATGACCGCAGCGGGATGCAGGTGCGCGGGTTTACTTATGATGCGGAGCACGCCGGGCGGATGGTGGCGCACCATTATGCGGGGAGGCCGGAGAGCTGCTACCGGTATGATGATACCGGTCGGGTGACGGAGCAGGTCAACCCGGAGGGGCTGGACTACCGCTTTGAGTACGGAGAGAGCCGGGTAATCATCACGGACAGCCTGAACCGGCGGGAGGTGCTGTACACGGAAGGCGAGGGTGGCCTGAAGCGGGTGGTGAAGAAGGAGCATGCCGACGGGAGCATCACCCGCAGCGAGTATGATGAGGCGGGGAGGCTGAAGGCGCAGACGGATGCGGCGGGGCGGCGGACGGAGTACCGGCTGCATATGGCGTCTGGAAAGCTGACTTCAGTGATACTGCCGGACGGCAGGACGGTGCGGTATGGCTATAACAGCCAGTTGCAACTGACTTCAGTGACATATCCGGATGGTTTACGCAGCAGCCGGAAATATGACCGTCAGGGCCGACTGGCAGAAGAGATCTCGCGCAACGGTAACATTACGCGCTGGTTTTATGATTCTTCCCGCAGTGGCCTGCCCTGTGCGGTGGAAGACGGAACCGGGGTGAGGCGGAGAATAACGCGAAACCGGTACGGTCAGCTTCAGGCCTTTACGGACTGCTCGGGGTACGCGACGCGGTATGAATATGACCGGTACGGTCAACAAATCGCCATTCACCGGGAAGAAGGCATCAGCACTTACAGCAGTTATAATCCGCGTGGCCAACTGGTCAGTCAGAAGGATGCGCAGGGGCGTGAAACCCGTTATGAGTACAGCGCCGCAGGCGACCTGACAGCGACGATATCACCGGACGGTAAACGCAGCACCATCGAATATGATAAACGCGGGCGTCCGGTGAGTGTGACGGAAGGCGGACTGACGCGCAGCATGGGGTATGACGCCGCCGGGCGCATCACCACGCTGACTAATGAGAACGGCAGCCAGTCCACGTTCCTGTATGACCCGGTGGACAGGCTGACGGAGCAGCGCGGCTTTGATGGCAGGACGCAACGTTACCAGTATGACCTGACCGGAAAACTCACGCAGAGTGAAGACGAGGGACTTATCACCCTCTGGCACTACGATGCGTCGGACCGCATCACGCACCGGACGGTGAACGGCGACCCGGCGGAGCAGTGGCAGTATGATGAGCACGGGTGGTTAACCACCATCAGCCATACCAGTGAAGGCCACCGCGTGGCGGTCCACTACGGCTATGACGATAAAGGCCGCCTGACGGGCGAACGGCAGACGGTGGAGAACCCGGAGACGGGGGAGATACTGTGGGAGCATGAGACGGGGCATGCATACAGCGAACAGGGGCTGGCGACCCGTCAGGAGCCGGACGGCCTGCCGCCGGTGGAGTGGCTGACGTATGGCAGCGGTTATCTTGCGGGGATGAAGCTGGGCGGAACGCCACTGGTCGAGTACACGCGGGACCGGCTGCACCGGGAGACGGTGCGCAGCTTCGGCGGGGAGGCCTGTGAACTTGCCACCGCCTGGAATACCAGCGGCCAGCTACAGAGCAGGCACCTGAACCTTCCGCAGCTTGACTGTGACTATACGTGGAACGATAACGGACAACTAATCCGCATCAGCGGCCCGCAGGAGAGCCGGGAGTACCGTTACAGCGACACGGGAAGGCTGACGGGCGTCCACACCACGGCGGCGAACCTGGATATCGATATCCCGTATGCGACGGACCCGGCAGGAAACCGGCTGCCGGACCCGGAACTGCACCCGGACAGCACCCTCACGGCATGGCCGGATAACCGCATCGCGGAAGATGCGCACTATGTCTACCGCCACGATGAATACGGCAGGCTGGCGGAGAAGACGGACCGCATCCCGGAAGGGGTGATACGGATGCACGACGAGCGGACCCACCACTACCACTACGACAGCCAGCACCGCCTGGTGTTCTACACGCGGATACAGCATGGCGAGCCACTGGTCGAGAGCCGCTACCTCTACGACCCGCTGGGACGGCGAATGGCGAAACGGGTATGGCGGCGGGAGCGTGACCTGACGGGGTGGATGTCGCTGTCGCGTAAACCGGAGGAGACCTGGTACGGGTGGGACGGTGACAGGCTGACCACTGTACAGACCCAACAGACAAGAATCCAGACGGTATACCAGCCGGGAAGCTTCACGCCGCTCCTGAGAATCGAAACAGAGAATGGTGAACAGGCGAAGGCGCGGCACCGTAGCCTGGCGGAGGTGTTGCAGGAGGACACGGGTGTGACGCTACCGGCGGAGCTGGCGGTGATGCTGGGGAGGCTGGAGCGGGAACTGCGCGCGGGAGCGGTGAGTGCGGAGAGTGAGGCATGGCTTGCGCAGTGCGGGCTGACGGCGGAACAGATGGCCGCGCAGATGGAGGCGGAATACATCCCGGAGAGGAAACTTCATCTTTACCACTGTGACCACCGGGGACTGCCGCAGGCGCTTATCAGCCCGGAAGGGGAAACGGCGTGGTGCGGGGAGTATGACGAATGGGGAAACCTGCTGGGCGAAACCAGTGCGCAGCACCTTCAACAGTCACTCCGTCTGCCGGGGCAGCAGTATGATGAGGAGTCGGGGCTGTACTATAACCGGAACCGGTACTACGATCCGTTGCAGGGACGCTATATCACCCAGGATCCCATTGGGCTGAAGGGGGGATGGAACCTGTATGCGTATCCGCTGAACCCGGTGCAGCGGGGGGATCCTCTTGGGTTGTCTGGTGAGACACTGGTTCTTGGTTCTGCCACAACAGTAACAGGAACAAAATTTGGGGGGGCGTTACTTTCGGGTGGGGCGGCGACTTTTGATGCAGTCACGACGGCTATGGCGTCTGCTGCCCCTGCTCTTGGAGCAATGGCTGTGGTCGCTGGGCCAATGGGATATGACCTTCTCGCTAATGATGGGCGTGCCGGGAAGGCTCTGAGCGATGGGCAGTTAATAAATTCTCAGGCTGAAATGTGTTACTGGACCAGTAGTTGTCCTTTAGATAGCCCACATGAGAATGATAATTCGTCAGGGAGTCAGCCGAATGTTGGGAAGGATTTGACGGATGAAGAGAAGAACTGCCTGGCCGGCGGCAGTGCAGGAAGTCCGGGAGGATGGGGTCCAGAGGATGAGGAAAAGGCTCGCAGTCGGGGGCGTGGTTCTGATACAGAAGCAAAAATAAAGGATCTGGATCTTCTTCATTCGCCGGAAACTATTGGCTCGCGTCCTGATCTTGCTAAACTAACAGACAGTGAGTTGTTAGAGTCTGTTATTAATCCTAAGTCTGGTGATCGAGTAACTGTTAATACAAAAACAAATAAAGTAATGGATGGTAATTCTCGTGTATACGAGTTGAAAAAAAGAGCTGATGATCCTAATAGCTCAATAACCGGTGAAACTACGATACCAGTAGAAACTTACACACCTGATGATTCTTTTTTTTGGGACATGTAATATGAAAAATGAATTTATTCTCATGAAGTTAGTCGCCAGAGGATTGCTGGATATAAGAATAGCAGCAGATTCTGGTAATGTGAAAGCTTGTCATATGTTATCTGATTTTATACATACTTTACCGTATGCTATTGAGAGGGTTTTAAAAGGTGAAATTGATTATCAGTACGTGATGGATAATTTAAATGAAAGGGCCAAGATAAAAAACATGGAAGGTTGGCTTGCTAATGCGTTGAGAGATATAAATGCGTCAGAGTAATATCCTTTGATAAATAATAAGCCGGGAAGTATATTAATTCTCCCGGTTTTTATTGCTAACTGAAAAACCACGTTCTGTGAGTGCAGCAGGACAAGATTATAAAAAAATCTTTAAAAATATTATGATATGGTATTTTTCTTGATGTGAAATACTATTAACTTTAAAATAAGGATATACTTGTATGGGTTTATAAAAATCACCTGAGTATATATCAATCATCCCGGACAGGGAGAGATTATCGTGCAGGGAAAGATCCAGGGAAAGATCATCAGAAGTTCACTTTTTGTACTAAATAATTCGCATTTTATGTTTAAAAATTGAGATATTCCTTATTACCTGAAGCTGTTTTTTATTG
>ERZ1034865.232-NODE-232-length-39274-cov-373.421428_pt1 | contig 39274 bp, 51 predicted proteins | sample MGYA00520632_ERZ1034865 | MGnify/ENA primary metagenome ERZ1034865 (study PRJEB33766, sample SAMN09781738) | gut metagenome | biome: gut microbiome | host: Homo sapiens | place: Madagascar | study: EMG produced TPA metagenomics assembly of the PRJNA485056 data...
AAGGTTATAACTCATTTATTTCTTTAGATTTAAGTAGTCTAACTTTGAGTATGGGATACAAAACTAATTTCTTTAAGAAAGACCTTTGTAAACTTCGCCTTGCTACAGAAGAAGAGAAAAAACAGCTCTTCTCAGCTCTCGAAAAGGAAAGTAAACGATGGGATAGTGAGAAGAAGCAAGTTGTTGACTTGAAGCCAGCGTTTAAAATCGGCAAACTTTACGTTTTCAACGAAGAAGACGAGGATGGAATGGTGACAGTCATTGGTAAGTTTATCGGCAAGAACGAGAGCGACGGCACGCTGGTATTCGGTAAGCAGTACGAAATTGAGACCGAACATTTCATTGCCAACGAAACCTTCTATCTGAATATCAGTTTGCACGATGAACTGCGAGAAGCGACAGAGAAAGAAGCCGAGCTGTTCAACGAGCATTACTCCATTTGGGAGAAGAAAGAGAAGGAAGCGATGGCGCAGCCAGACTTCAAGCCTTTCGACAAGGTGCTTGTGAGGAACGGAGGGAAATGTAAGTGGCTACCAGCGTTCTTTGTCCGTGACCGTGGAGAGGACTTTGCGTGGAGATACAAAGTCTTGCCTATCCACAACGGAAGAACATCAGATTTCGCCAGCTGTATCCCATACGAGGGGCACGAGGACATCGCCTTCACTGACTACGACATCGAGGATTTATAATTCTAGAGTGCGTATGGCGAGCGAATTATGCAAGGCTTGCGAGGGAGGGCGAAACTGCATCAACGGCAGGTACTGCCCACCTCGCAGGCAATATGTTGAACACCAAGACATCAAGGAATGCAGCAATGGGACAGAGAAAGAAATTCACGGACAAGGAACTCGAGGAGCGCAGGCGTGATAGAAGACACAGATACTACATGCTGCATCGTGATGAGTTGATGAAGAAGAACCGAGAATACAGAAGGGCGCACCCCGAAAAGGTCAAGATTTACGGAAAAAGGCAGCAGGAAAAGCGCAGGGGAAAGACTGCTCAGTACAACCATGAGTACTACTGCAAGCACCGAAAGAGAATGCTGGAGTACGCCAGCAACTGGAGAAGGGAGCACCCCGACAAAATCAAGGAATACAACGACAAGCAGAAGAAGCAGCGCAGGCTTCAAGCGGAAAGAAAGAAGCTGGAAAGAATCAATCCGGAAGTGCAGGCTTCAATCTTCCGAGACCCGAAGGCGGCAGAGCACTTCAAGTGGCTTGCAGAACGTGTAAGGAAAAAGAAGGAGCAATCCTTGAACCACAGTAGATAAGTTTTTAACCAGCTGGGCAGCGTTTATAGCCTGCTCACTCTAAACAAAGAAAGCGAGGTGGGACATGAAGAAATAAGCAAAAAATAGTCTAGGGCAAGAATCCCATGTTAATGAAGATTTTTGCTATTATTTTAAATCCAAAATCCAAAGAGGGAGTGCTTGTAAAATAAACTCGTTCGATATAAGATATTCACCTATTTGCAAATCTCCAGGCACTCCCTCGATTTTTTCCGTTTTCACCATCCCGAACAGTTGTTATTGAGAGAGGGGGACTATAGGGGGTGAGAGTTAGACTATAAGAGACTAACGTGCGCACGGAGAATAAAGGAGAAACAAAACAATAACAAAACGAAAACAAAAGAAAAAGAAAACGAAATGGAAAAAGGAACAGTTATAATTGGAATCGACCCCGACAACCTGGAAAGCGGTGTCGGAGCAGTATTTGACGACAAGAAGTTTCTCGCCTATAAAATGAACTTTCCAGCTTTGATAGATTACCTCAAGGCAATGAACGAGAGCTGCAAGAAGGTCAAGGTCGTTATTGAAGGCGGCTGGCTCAACAAAAGCAACTGGCATGTGCTAAGTAAATTCATGACAGCAGTCAAGGCAGCAGCAATCGGACGCTCTACCGGAATGAACCATCAGACCGGAATCTTGATTGTCGAGTGCTGCAAACACTACAATATTCCCTGCGAGATTATCAAGCCACTAAAGAAATGCTGGAAGGGTAAAGACGGAAAAATCACGCAAGACGAAATCGCCTACTTCATGAGTTCAGACGGAAAGATGCCGAGAATGAATCAAGACCAGAGAGACGCACTTCTCCTCGCATGGGTATGTGCAGGATTCCCAGTCAGAGTGAAGCCGCAGACAACCCTGCAGAAGACCATCAGAGCCTTTGATGGATGAGAAAGGACGAAGTGTTGAGAAAAGTTAAAAGTAGGCAAAGAACAAACAACTAAAGCAAAAAAGTCGTATCTTTGCGCCAGTGTTTATCAGATAAGCAGTATTTCGAACTTAAAACAAGAAGAAAATGAAAACAGAAGAAATCGCACTATCGAGGGTCAGCGAGAACGAAGCGAACCCTAGAACCATAACTGAGGCGAATTTCCAAAAGCTGGTAAAGAGCATACTCGTCTTTCCTAAGATGCTCCAGCTTCGCCCTATAGTCGTAGACGAAACCTACAAGGCACTGGGTGGCAATATGAGAACGAGGGCACTCTGCCACATCGTGAGCATGACACCCGAAGCCATCATGGACGTTCTCGACACAGACCAGCGGCTGACAGATGCAGAGAAGCTGGCAATCGCCAACTACTGGAGCCAGTGGAAGGAGCAGCCAACTGCAACCATCGTCAAGGCATCAGACCTCACGGAAGCGCAGAAGAAAGAATTCATCATCAAGGATAATGCAGGCTTCGGAGACTGGGACACCGATGCACTGGCGAACCAGTGGAATACCGACCTCTTGAAGGACTGGGGTATTCAAGACTGGCAGCTGCAAGGGTGGATGAGTCCTGATTCATTGAAAAATGGAGAGCAGGCAGACGAGGATCAGAAGGAGGCAAAGGACGATGAGTTCGATGAGGATACAGAGAAAATCCCACAGCGGTGCAAGGAATGCGAACTGTGGCAACTCGGAAAACATCGCCTTATGTGTGGTGACTCCACGGATGCAGAGCAGGTCAAGTTTCTTATGGGTGGGCAAGTGGTTAATCTGTATCTTACAGACCCTCCATACAATGTTGGATATGGCTACGAAGGTTCTAGTATGATGAGCAAGAGAAAGCATAGAACGGATGGGCTGACGGTCAAGAACGACAAAATGGATAATGACAAGTTCCGGGATTTTTTATCGGCTGCATTTTTGGCAGCAGAAGAAACCATGGAGAAGGGTGCTGCTTTCTATATTTTCCACAGTGACAATTATTCGATGTGGTTCAGAGAGGCTTTGATGGGCACGAAAGATTTGGAGCTACGTGAGACATTGATATGGAACAAGGATTCGCTTTGTCTCGGTCGGCAGGACTACCAGTGGAAGCATGAGCCGTGTCTTTATGGGTGGAAAAATGGAGGTGCGCACAATTGGTTCAACGATAGAGCGCAGACAACGGTTATTGATATGGCTCGACCTAAGGTGTCAAGGGAACACCCTACGATGAAGCCAGTGCCGCTTTTTGCTTATTTGATGGGCAATAGCACAAAGGAAGGTTGGAATGTATATGACGGGTTCGGTGGTAGTGGTACAACGCTTATCGCAGCCGAGCAGTTAAACCGCAATGCGTTCTTGATGGAGCTCGACCCACATTATTGCGATGTCATCATTGCACGCTGGGAAAAGCTGACTGGCGAGAAAGCGGTCAAGATAGACGAGTTTAAGAAGCATGGCGAATAGTTGCGATGTGTCGGCTTTTCTCTTCAAGGTTGATAAACTACACCAGTTTGCGGAAAGAGCGGCACACACGCAAAATTCGCACAAAATAACTCCAAGGGAGCGGAAACGAAATTTAAAAAAAAATAACTATGGGATGTGAATGTTGTAAGATTCAGCGACCGAAGGACTATGCAGCCTGCAAGGTCGCAAACAAGAAACCGTTCGGGAAATGGTATCTTGCACCGTGCGGAATGACTTTTAGTCCGCAGGAAAGAGGGAGTAATTACACTCCACCAAAAAAGAGAAAGAAACGTAAAAAATAGACACAATGCCACAAGGTAATAACAACAAACATCGAGCACAGAAGATCGACATCGAGAACCGCCTGCAGATTATCGCACCCCTATACTGCAAGGGATGGACGGAGCGAGAAATCACGGCAGAGGTTCGCAAGCGGCTCGACAGACCGAAATACAATCAGGCACACTGCGACATTCAGCGGTTATTGAAGGAGTGGAGGGAAGAGCGGCTGACCGACACGGACGAGAAAATAACCAGCGAGGTGGCAAGGTTGAAGCTGGTAATACGTGAAGCGTGGGAAGCCTGGGAGAAGTCCAAGGAAGACTACCACGTTCAGAAATCAACCCAGCATGGACTGCCAATCGTAGATGAGCGAGGAAAACAGATTTCCATCGAGACCGTCAAGGCGATAATGCACGATGCAGAGAAGCGAGGATTCGGAGAACCACGCTACCTCGACATCATCATCAAGGCAGAGACGCAGATTTGCAAGCTGCTCGGACTGGATAAGGTCGTACTTGACCTTAACGCAGGCTTCCAAGGCGGCATCGAGGTACGATACGTCAACTCTGGGCACGAATGTGCATCCAGCGAGCAGGAAGTAATCGAGCGTGAGGGATTGGATATAAATTAATTTTGACCATAATTTGTTTTAAGTTTTATTGTTTGAAAGAATGGCACTATTTGACGTTATTGGTGAACTGTATGCCCCGAATGCGGACGTGAAGCCGAGATTCCTTGTGAACCAGGGCGGCACGTCCTCGGGGAAGACATACACCATTATGCAGCGTCTTATAGTGCTTTCTTTTGAACACCCCATGGCAATTATCACGGTGTGCGGTCAAGACCTCCCGAACCTGAAGGTGGGAGCCATGCGAGACCTCGACACAATCCTGCACACAAGGGCAGAGCTGCTGGACTGGTTCAAGAACAACAAGAGCGACAGCAGCTACCGAGGAAAGAACGGCTCAATCATCGAGTTCAAGAGTTACCAGGATGCGCAGGACGCTAAGAACGGTAAGCGTGACTACCTGTTTGTTAACGAGGCGAACGGTGTGCCCTACGAAGTGTTTTGGCAGCTTGCCATCCGAACCCGAAAGCAGGTGTTCATCGACTACAACCCAAGCGCAAGGTTCTGGGTGCACAACAACATCATCGGCAGGGATGACTGCCGACTGATCCTGAGCGACCACCGAAACAACCGATTCCTTACTGAGCAGGAACACAAGAAAATTGAAGAGATTGACGACCCAGAACTTTGGCGAGTATATGCGCGTGGACTGACCGGAAAGATAACCGGGCTTATCTTTACCAACTGGGGCATCGTTGACAAACTTCCACCGCATGAGGAGTGGAAGATGGAATGCAGAGGGTTGGACTTCGGATTCACCAACGACCCGACAGCAGTGGAGCACCTTATATTGGCGCACGGAGAGTTGTGGGTGGATGAGGAAATCTACCAGCCAGGAATGACGAACGATGACATCGCAGACCGATGCAAGGAAAACGGACTGACAAAACGAGACCTTATCATTGCGGATTCGGCAGAGCCTAAGAGCATTCAGGAGATACACAACCGAGGTCTGTGGATAATCGGCAGCACCAAGGGAGCGGACAGTATCAACAACGGCATCGACATCTTAAAGCGTTTCCGCATCAACATAACAAGACGCAGCCACGGCATCATCGGAAACATGCAGCAATACAAGTGGAAGAAGTCAAGGGATGGAGAGACAACGAACCAGCCTATAGACGCATTTAACCACGGCATAGACGCAATACGATACGTGGCCTTGAAGAAGTTATCCGTAGCAAGCCACGGAACGGCTAGGGCGCATGTATTAAGACAAAGATAACGACAAAAAATAAAAGCGTATGGATAAGAACACGACATTCAAGTATTGGCTGGCAGTTGCTAGACACACCAGCTACAAAATCGGCAAGCAGCCACGACCTGCATTTGTCGGAGGAAAACAAGTGCCCGGCAATCTCAACCAGCTATCAATCGGACAGCTAATAGACCTTTCCCAGCTATCAGACAGCGAGGAAAGTCTGTATCAGATAGTGACAACCGTCCTCGGTCTGAGCCACAAGGAAGTGGAGCAGGCTAGGGCGGTTGATGTCGTTATGCTCATCGGCTGGGTAACAGCAGAGGTGGAACGCATTAACAAGCTCTTCGAGAGCACAGACACAGCGAAGCCAACGAGACTGGAGAAGGAGGCAGGCATCGATACCCTGCGGTTCGGACTGTTCGGCATGCTTGACTGGTATGCGGTAAGGATGGGCATCAGCGACCACGACCAGGTACTGAAGACACCATGGCTACGCATCTACAAGTGCATGGAAATGGACAACAAGAGAAGCGTGTACGAGCGGAACCTGCAGAAGCTACAAGCGGAAGAAATGAAACGAAAATCTAGATAATTATGGCAACAATCAGAGAAACATTGAAGCAGTTGGCAGCAGACACGCTACCAGACTACACCTATCTTTTTGAGGACTGGGACACAGCAGATACCAAGCTGGAGAAGCTGAACTATCCAGCCATCGTTTGCATCATCCCAGCCAGCGGCACGACAGAGATACGAAACGGCAGGGTTTACGACACCGTGAACGTTGCCCTGGCTTTTCTCGACACCGTACCGAGGGGAGCGGAAGGAGAAGACAACGGAGAGTGCATCGACCGAATGAAGGTGGCAGGGGCGAGGATGATACGAGCCATCAACCAGTCGCACCAGTTCGAACCGCTGGAGGGGCAGCAGTACTACGAGACCATCATCGAGCGGCTGAGCACGATCGTGTCGGGCGTAATGTACTCCCTTCAGCTGACACAGAGCATAGGAGGGTGTGATGTATGAGCAAGGGAGGAATACAATTCGACCCCAAGGCGGCATCGCTCATCATGCGTGAGGAAGTGGAGAGAGCACGGCAACTTATCATCAACCACATTCGTATCAACGGACAGAACGCATCGGGGCGAACAATTGCGAGCCTAAAGGTGGAGCAGCCCAGCGAGGACGAAACCATCCTCTGGGGACACAAGCCATTCGGGGTGCTGGAGACTGGACGAAGGGCAGGCAAAATACCATACGGCTTCCGTGGCATCATCCGGCAGTGGATGAAAGACAAGGGACTGCACGGAACACCCATCCCCTACAAGACCCAGCGACCGCACAAGTATACACCGCAGGAGCGTGGAGACATGAGCATGGCAGGGGCAATCGCACACACAATCGCCACCAAGGGTTCTAAGCTGCACCGGACTGGCGGCAGGGCTGACGTATACAGCAACGTTGTGCCCGACACGATGAAGCGGCTGGGGCAGAGACTTATTTTCTTAATCCACCAGTCGGTGGGGAGTATCAAACTAAACAATGAGACGGTATGAGACAGACAACGAAAAACGGCATCACGATTAAGTATGCGGACGCTGTAGGCTTCGCATTCCTTCCCTGCATCATTAAGGCAAGCGGCTCTGGAGTTGCGAGCATCGAGACAACCATCATTAGGGAGACCAAGGCGCACACGTACAGCGTGGAAGCGTTTGCAGATAACTGCATCATGGACTATCGGGAATATGTTCAGGCACTCTTCGATGGCATCAGCTTCGGGAACCTCGACTACAGCAGGGAGAGCCAGAAGAGCAACCTCGGAGCAACATTCAATATTTCCGTGAAGGTCAAGGACAGCGAGGGGAGCGACCTTGCGGCATTCAGCTATACGACCTTCTATGTTTGGGGAGCGATGAGGGCAGGAGAGACCTGGAACGGACGCAAGCAGCTGACATGGTTCACGCATTACCCATTCTCCTTTGGCATTTATATTAGTGAAGCTGACGACCTTCTGGTATATGCGGACGGAAGAATTACGAGCAAGCTGATAGACCTCGCAGGGCAGGGTATATTTGAGATAACCAGCAATGTTTTGAAGGCAGGAGCGAAATCCTACTCCATCAAGGACTATGGGGGGAAGATACAGCAGGCGACCTTTGACACGACCTTCGACTTCACGTTCTATCTAAAGACAAGCAGCAAGTATACAGAACTGGCAGCCATCAAGACCGACAACACGGAGAAGGGTATCTACCTGCGTTGGGTTGATCGTCACGGCTTCTATCGCTACTGGCTATTCACGCAAGGCGATGAGAGCAGAGCGATAAGCAGCGACACCAGCTTCCTGCGCAACAACCTCGGAGAGTATGACGATACGATATTCGGCTACCTCGGAGCGAACGGCAGAAGGCAGGGCTACAGCAGAGAGGATACCATTCCGCTTTGCGCACCGCTTGTGGACAGCGAGACGTTCGATTTCCTGCAAGACCTTGCCAGTAGCCCGGTTGTTGATATGTACCTCGGTGGCAACAACTGGCAGAGCGTGACAATCAAGGCAGGAACATACACAAAGACAACAGCAGAGTTGCAGGATTTCGTCTGCAACCTGGTTATTAACAATACACAGATTCAGCAGCTATGACAGACCAGCAACTATACATAGACGGTGTTCTTATGGATATGAGCGAGGAATCGGCAATCACGCTCGATATCAAGAGCAATCTTTTCCGTGACATCACGAAAATGACCGCCAACACGACATACACCATCAACCTGCCCAAGACAGCGCACAACATGGCTGTTCTGGAGTTTGCAGGGAAACCGAGCACAAGCAGCAAGTACCCCTATATTTTCCACACAGCACGTTATTTCCGTAACGGGCTGGAGATTATCCACAGCGGAAGGGTAAGCGTTCTGAGCGTTAAGGAAACCATCGAAATTTCGATTTATTGGGGATTGTTCCAAGCATTGGCAACGCTGCAATCGTCTGACCTAAAGCTGAACGAGCTGAATTGCACGAAGTATTTGCGGTTCAAAAGAAACAACAGCTACGACACCTACAAGAAGGCAATATCGGAGGGAGTGTTCTATGCCAGCTATGACACTGCAGCGGTCAAGGTGTCAAGCGAGGAGTGGCAGGGATATGACCGAAACGTTGGAGGGAACAGCGACACGACATATTCACTCGTTGACGGTAAGATAAGTACTGGAACAGAGGTCGGAAAGTACGTGTCGGGAGAGGTATTGAACGATGGCGCATACAAGTGTGCCTTCATACCATTCACGGCTGGAATGAGAGCCACAATCGATTCTGTTTTAGGCAAGGGGCAATACAGAACCTGGGCAATACTCGACAGCAACAAGAACGTAGTGAGCCTTGCTCCTGATGCAGGAACGAGAGAGACGGAAACCAATCCGACCATAACCGCACCCGACCCCATCTTGTCAACGGCTATCGCAGCAGGTACACTTTGCGCAAGCGGAAACACTAAATCAGCAATGACGACAATCAACATCCGGTTTGCTCTGAAGGATGGAGCACCAGCAGGGCAGGTGGAATACGGAAGCTACGACCCATCCACTGGCTTTGCAGAAGCATGGGGTGTTGCAGAGGTTGCAGCAGGCAAGGGTGGTACAGAAATCACGGTGAACATAACCAGGTATAAGCAGGCTGGAAGGCTAATTTACGTTAAGCCATCAAAGAGCGGAATGCTCTACTGGTTATCGGGTGCAGGCTCTGACAGTAACTTCTATGTATCTGATGGAGTACAGCATAAGACATCGAACTCTGCACCCTACAGCGTGAAGTACACCAGCGAGAGCGAGCCAATAAATGTAGACCTGCAAGCACCAGCCACGGCAGCCTGGCTTGTCATTAACGCAATCAAGGAATACAGCACTGGTACAACCGTCCTAATCAAGAGCGAGACAGAGAACCGAGCGAGAAGCAGCAGCAGCGAAGCACAGACTTATGCATTCGGTAGCGGTTCATTAGCATATATGACGAAAGGGGCAATCCAGCCAAGTGTCACGGTGCAATATATTCTAGACCTTATAACTGCGCAGACTGGTGTTGCATTCGGATGGAGCAAGCAAGCGAAAGAGACCATCAAGGGGCTTGCTGTACCATTGATTACAAGGAAGGCAGATGCACAGACGGTAGTAGGCGACTTTGAGGGTACTTTCTTCACGACAACAAAACTCGGTATTCTTGATTTCCAGCCAACGAGCCTATCGGACGTTTTCGATGGACTGGAACTTGCGACCAGATACAGCCAGCTTAATGTAAAGATTGCCTGCACGATGATTTTCGATGTGCAGATAAACTGGTCGTGGGATGCATCGAAAGTAGACCCGGCACTTAAACGGACATGGAGCTACGGAGGAGCGACACAGACGCAGGGAGTATACACGTACCCACCTTGCTACGTTGAAATCAAGGTCGTTTCCGTCCACACCAGCGACCAAGAGGAAAGCGAGTACACCAAGACCTACATTGCAGGAAGGACTTCGGACGTTGAAGATGTTGATCCAACAGTAAGCGACACCAGCGACCAGCTGGTAGGAGGTAGATTCATACACCTTGCAGCAGGACGAGGGGAGATAGAACTGGAAGAGGGCGACATCGTGACATTTGAAATGAAGCACCCGAAAAACCAGAGATTGAACGGATTGAGATGTTACAACGGACGGTTGTCTGCCAGCATCAAGCAGAGCGATGAAGTGCCCTACGGTGGTAATTTCCCTATCGGCAAGAACCTTCCCGACATCAAGGTAACTGACTTCTTGAAGTGTATCAGCATACTGACATCAACGTTCCCAAGCCAGCGGTTTATCGGTGGAACACTTGCGTTTGCAGACATCGTGAACCTATGGGAAGCCAAGGCGCAAGCGGTTGACTGGACGAAGAAGCTCATCCCAAGCGAAGCCTGCAACCATCCAAGGCAGACCGATTTCAGCGTAGAGGACTACTGTCAGCACAACATCTACAAGTGGAAGGAAGACGACACTGTATACCAGCAGCACAATGCGGATATGACTGTAGCCAACAAGACGCTGGAGTATACGCAAGACGTTTGCACGCTTCCATTCGCAGCCACGGACGGAAACCGCATACCGATATACGAGTGGGAGAGTTCGCAACACACCTTTGGCAGAACCAGTATAACGGTACAGACAGCCACCAAGTACAAGGCATGCAAAGACCGAATTGTGAACCTTACAAAAACCGATACCGGCTATGCGGCATTGGCTTTCAACATCGACCTGCAAGGTATCTTCGACACCAAACTGGAGAAGCTGAGAAAGACGGTGGCGAATCCACACCAGATTGTGGAGCGTTTTAACCTTTCCGATTTGGAGATACTGAACTTTGATGAAACGAAGCCAGTGTACCTTGCACAGTATGGAGCGTATTTTGCAGTCCTGGAAATCAAGACCACAAGCAGCGGATACAGCGAGGTTACAATGATAGAGTTGAACAATTAAAAAGAACGAACTATGGTAAGTGAAGACAAACAGCAGATACTTGACATCAAGGTCAAGTACGAGGATGCGATATACGGCATCATCAGATACAAGGAGAAAATAGACCAGCTAAAACAATCCATCAAGGACTTGCAGCAGCAGGAAAAAGACAAGACCATCACGACAAACGAAATGAAGGTGCAGACGGAAGCCATCAACGCAACCATCAAGGAGTATCAGTACAACGTGCGTGCCTTGCAGAAGGAGATCCAGAACAACGTGCGCACAGAGAACGAGCAGGAGGGCAGCTTGAAGCAGCTGCGTGCCCAGCTTTCCAATGCCACCAAGCAATACGATGAGATGGCAAAGGCAGAGCGTGAGGGAGCGAAGGGGCAAGCACTAGCCAAGCACATAAACGAGATAACGGAAAAGCTGAAACTGGCAGAGGAGGAGACGCAACGATATTATCGCAACGTTGGCAATTACTACAACTCGATGATGCAAGCAGCAGATGACCTGCAGGGGACGGAGTTCTTTGGTATGGATATTGTCAATGATACCGAGGTTAGCAACATCATCAAGCTGGCGCAGAATATGGATGGACTGACAGGCAAGCTGAAGGCGTTCGGTAAGACCGCAATCGGCTTGGTTATGAATCCATATTTTGCAGCACTCGCTGGCGTTGTCGGTGTTGGTATGACATTTAAGTGGTTCTATGACTACAACAAGGGATTGATGGAAGCCACACGACTGACAAAGGAATTCACTGGCTACACCGGGGAAGCATTGGAGACGATGAGGAACAGCATCGCAGCCACAGCGGACACGATGGGAAAGGATTTCAAGGACGTTCTCGGAACGGCTGACAACATTATGGCTAATTTCCATCTATCGGGCGAGCAGGCGATGGACGTAATCAACAAGGGCTTTGCGAGCGGTGCAGACCTATCGGGCGATATGTTGCAGAAGATACAGCAGTATGCGCCTACCTTCCACGATGCAGGAATATCGGCAGAACAGATGGTGGCTATCATCCAGCAGACACGTAGCGGTATCTTCAGCGACAAGGGTCTCGACATCATCGATATGGCGAGCAAGAAAATCCGTGAGATGAGCAGCGGCACGGCTTCCAGCCTTGATGCTATCGGTATTTCAAGCAAGCAAGTGCAGGAAGACCTAGCCAACGGAACGAAAAGTACCTTCGATGTTATCCAAGAGGTCAGCACGAAGATGAAGAACTTCGGAGCGGACAGCCAGCAGGTGGGCGATGTTCTGAAAAACGTCTTCGGTAAGCAGGGAGCACAAGCAGGTATTCAGCTTATCGAACAGCTCGACACGATGAGCACCAGCCTTGATGAAGTGAAGAAGCAGACTGGAGCGTGGGGAGATGTGCAGCTGGAGAACATCAAGTTACAGAAGGAACTGAACACCTATATGAGTTCTATGTTCGATTTCAGTCAAAAGGGCTTTGCATCAATCATCACGGCAGGAAAGCAATTCGGAACGAAGGTGCTCATTCAGATAATGAAGGGTTTGTTCAACACCATCAACTACTTCATCGACTGGTACAATGAGAGCCTTCTGTTGCGAGGGATAATCAATTCGATCGGCATAAATTTCCGCTTGATGTGGAATGCAATAAAACTCGTATGCAATCTAGCAATAGATGCATTCAAGAGGATGGGCTTTGCAGCCAAGGGCATGCTTGATATACTCGAAGGTATCGTGACTTTCGACCTCTCCAAGGCACAGAAGGGATTCAAGGAGATGTTTGACATATCCGGCACAATCAAGGAAGCATGGCACGACATCAAGAACGCTGGCATCGAGATAGGCAATTCATTTGCTGACGGATTCGAGAACACCGTCAACGGAAGACTGAACCATCTGAAACTTGCGAACCTAGACGGTGGAGCGACCAGCAGCGAGCCAGTGAACGGAAACAAGGGAACGACACCAGCAGCCAAGGGCAGCACCACCAAGACCAAGGCACAGAGAGCCAAGGAGAAAGCGGAAGCCAAGGCAGAAGCAGAGCGCAGGAAGAAGCAGGAAAAGGAATTGCAGGCACAAATTGCGCTTATCCAGTACCAGTACAACGAGCAAGTAATGGACGCTAAGAAGCGATACCTTGCAGGCATGTACGACAACGAGCGAGACTACAGCAACGACCTCGAACAGCTGGAGAAGAACATGGTGGCAAGGAGCATTGACGCATACGTGGCGGCAGGACAAATCGGAGCGGAAAAGGCGCAGGAAATGCAGGCAAAGCTGCTCGACATCATGATAAAGGCGAAAGCGGACTTGAAGAACCAAGCGAAGGAGATTGTGGACGAACTCAACAAGGAGTTCGAGGAAGCGGAAAAGGCACGCAAGGATTCGGACATCATGAACGGTGGCACTGGAGAGGAAGACGATTCAGCCAAGCTGGAGAGATACAAGGCTTTCCTTCAGAGCAAGATGGACGCATACAAGGACTATGCAGCCGTGCAGGAGCAGCTGCAGAAGGATTTGAGCGATGCAGAAGTCAAGGAGCAGGAGGAAGCAAACAAGAAGAAGGCAGCTTTGCAGGAAGACCAAATGAAAATGATGGCAGATATGATACAGACCATGGGAGACGGTCTGTCCGAGTTCTTCGAGAGCGAGGATAAATCACTTCACGCCTTCCTTAAATCGATGCTGACATCAATACTTGACGCAATCGAGATAGCAGTTAACGCATACTATGCTCAAATCCTCGCCAAGGAGATTGCAAGCAAGTCGTGGGGAGGTGTTGCGAGTACAGCAGCATTGATGGCACTTATCAAGGCAGCGTTTGCAGGAGCAAAAGCACTCGTCAAGGGCTTCTCCACTGGTGGCTACGTCCAAGGCTCTGGAACCGGAACGAGCGACAGCATCCCGGCAAGGCTATCCAATGGCGAGAGCGTAATGACAGCCAAGGCGACATCGATGTTCAGCCCGATATTATCCGCATTCAACCAGCTAGGCGGTGGCGTTCCTATCGTAGTAAACAACGGAGGCAGCAACATCGGCATGGATATGCTGGCGGCAGCGGTCGCTAGAGGGTATCAGATGGCTCCCCAGCCAGTAGTGAGCGTTGAGGAAATAAACCGAACCCAGCGTAGAGTGCAGACGATAGAGAATATCGGCAGGATTTAAAGGGTAGTTATTTCTTTAAGATTTGCGTTCTGAGCGGTTTTCGCTTAAAGGTGGTAAAGTTACACACACAAGGTGATAAAAGCCGCTTAGAACGCAAAATTTCGGCTTGTTTAGAAAAATTAACTGCTTACGAGATAAACATATCGAAAATAATCGTATCTTTGCAGCGTTTTAAAACTTTAAAAATCACGATTCAATGGCAAAACTCAGAATATACAACGATATCGACAGCCAAGACAACAAGTTCTGTTATCAATGGTGGGGTGGCGATTGTGTCTGCTTTCAAGACATAGATGCTTTTGCAGCAAGCATACCAAAGGATGACGACACCATCGATATGCGCATCTTCTGCAATGGCGGTTCTGTTGTCGAGGGTTGGGCAATTTACGACCGACTGAGACAGAGCGGCAAGAAGATATCCTGCACCGTTGAGGGCAAGGCAGCATCCATGGCAACAATCATCATGCTTGCAGCACCAAAGGAGAGCCGCAAGGCATACGAGAACGCAGCCTTCCTCCTGCACAACCCATGGGTTCCTGGCTGGTGTTTGGGCGACCAGCTGAACGCAAAGGACTTGAAGAATCAAAGCGAGGAAATGCAGATGTGGCAGGACAAGATGGTGGACGCCTACGTAGAGCGGTGCGAGTGCGACCGTGAGGAAATACAAGCCTTGATGGATAAGGACATCTTCATCAACACCAGCGAAGCATTGCGCCTAGGTCTTATCAGCAGCACCGTTTCAGCACTCAGCGCAAGCGCATCGAAACGCAATATCGAAAATTTTATTAATTCAAAACAACAAAATCCAAAAGCAATGGAGAAGAAAACAGAAGTAAAGGCTTCTCTCCTCGACAAGATTCTCGCCAAGTTGGGCGTGAAGACACTGGAGGAAGCAGAGCAGGCGGTGGCAGAGCCACAAGCCAAGGCAGAGCCAAAGGCAATGGAACTCAACACAGCAGACGGACAGACACTGACCGTAGAGCGTGAAGAGGGAGATCCACAAGTTGGCGACAAGGCAAGTCCGGACGGAACGTTTAAAATGCCAGACGGCAAGACAATCGTTGTCGAGGACGGTGTAATTACCGACATTCAGACCGCAGACAACACCGACAACGACACCGACAATGAGGGCGGTGAAGGCGGCAGCGCATCAAGCACCGACAACGACACCGTAGCCAAGTTGCAGAAGCAGGTAGCAGCACTCAAGCAGCAGTTGAACGACACCAAGGCACAGCTGGCAGGCGCACAGAAACTCGCAAAGAGCAAGGAAGACATGCGCATCCTGAATGCCGTGAAGATGGCAGGCGGTGCTGAGAAGGTGCTGGCAGGCTACAGCAGCCACTACCAGCCTGCACAGCGACAGCCAAGCGGCAAGGGCGCAGGCGACAACGTGAACGCTGTCGAGGAAGGCAAGAACGCTATCAAGGAGAGACTTGCCAAGCTCCACAAAAAGGGCAAGAAGTAACAAAGTATTAACCCATTAAATCAAAAGAAAATAATGGCAGGATTTACAAAAAAGCAGCTTGAGAACCTTAAACTCGAGCCAGAAAACCTCGCAAGCATCAAGGATGCAGTGCAGGAAACCTTCTACAACGATGAAGATTTCTCTTCATTCGTGAACATTCAGAAGGCAAAAGAGAAAGACCCTATCGCTCTTCTCGGAGAGATGGAAATGGTCGGCAAGAAGGGTGGCGGTTGCGACCCTACCTACGAAGAGAAGGGCATCGCAAACAGCATGAAACGCTGGGAATTCGGACAGTGGGAAATCCCTATCAAGATTTGCTACGAGGCATTGAAGGGAACCATCGCTGAGTATTCATTGAAGACTGGTACAGCTATTGGCGACCTCACCAGCACCGACTTCATGACAATTTATGCCGATGCACTCCAGCGAGCCATGCAGCAGATGATTTGGCGTTTCGGCTGGTTTGGTGACAAGGCGGCAGCACTGGCAAGTGAAGAAGGTGGCGGTGGCGGCAAGCTGACAGCAGGCTTAGATATCAGTAATTTCAACGTCTGCGATGGTCTATTCAAGCGCATCTTTGCAGCTACAGCGACCAAGAACCATACCGCCATCGCAGCCAACAGCGAGACCACGGCAGCAGCGCAGATTTCTGCATTGCGCAAGAATGGTGCGGCTACTACACTTGTAGACACCATCCTGATGGATGCAGACACACGTATCGTTGACGATAGTGATGCTGTGTTGCTCATGACACGCTCGCTTGCTGACGCATTGACCTACGACCTCAAGAAGACCTATCACGACATTATGCCATGGGAGAAGTTGTTCGATGGCTTCGAAGTAGCGACCTACAACGGAGTGAAGATTGCGCGTGTCGGCATTTGGGACAGAATGATTAAATCATACGAGAAGGGCGCAACGACAGTCAACCTTCCACACCGCGCGGTGTTCTGCAATCCTAAGCACCTTATGATTGGTACAGATGCAGATAATCTCATCAGCGACCTCGACATCTGGTTCGACCAGAAGGAGCGCAGAAACTATCTCTATGCTACCGGTATGATTGGCACGGCTCTCCTCGAAGAGGACATAATCCATGCAGCTTACTAATCGCTCCAAATTTTCAATTTAATATTAAGTTCTTATGAATCCTCAACACCCACAAACGGTGTTGGGGATATAACAATTTTAAAACGAATTAATATGACAACAACTTGCGAGAGCCTTATCGCCCAGGACATCATCATTCCTTGCGAAGACCAGGTAACGAAGGGACTGGAGGGCGATGGGCTTATCATCAACAGAAACGACATCGACTTCACCAAGTCCGTTGTCGTAGGTAATATAATTAAAACATTGGTCTTGAAGACTGGCAAGAAGGCATACGCCATCCGGCAGGAGGGCAGCAAGCCATTTACCGGAACCAAGACGGAGCTGAATGTTGGCACGTATCGAAACAGCTGGAAGAACACCGTAGCAGTCGTGGTATTGGCGAACACACCTGACGTTTGCGCAAATATCATTGACGGAATGGCGAACGGTAAGTACGTTATCATCCTGCGCAACCTCTCAAAGGGAGCGGACGGAAAGGCAGAGTATCAGGTATTCGGATATGCGCAGGCACTGAAGGCAAGCGCAGGAGAAAACGACAAGTACTCAGACGATACCGAGGGCGGCTGGCTTATCACGCTGGAAGAGGAGAGCGTACCGAAGGCAGCTTACTTCTTCTATGATACAGACAGCGAGACCACAGCAGCCAAGTATGCCAGTCTGACAACAGCAGCCTTAGGAGGTTAAGCCATGACCTACGAGGAAGCAACAGCCAAGGTCGGTGAGTTGAAGGCACGGTTTGATAGCCCCTTTGACGCATCCGACAAGGCAGTTATAGAATCTCTATATTTCGAGGTAACACGGAAGCGGTTTGTACCGACAACCTGCCAGCAGTGTTACCACGATGCTTTAATTGAAATTTATCTGAAACTCAAAAAAGAAAAGGCTATGCCAAAGCAATGTAATTACGTAATGAAGGCAGGCTTCATCATTTCCTGCCCCGATTTCTACCATGGTAAGATTTTCACAAACGAGAACCTGACCGACAAGGTAGCTCATGAATATCTGACGAAGTACCCACACATGGAAAAATACTTCCAGAAGATACCCAGCGAGGAACTCATCGAGAACAAACAGCCAGAAGGCAGCGGTGCAGATGATACCGATGGGAAAGATCCTGCCAAAAAAGCAGAAGGCAGCGACAAGAAAAAAGACCTCGACCAAGCCGAAAAAGCAGGCAAGGAAGAGGAATAAAACAACAAGTAAAACGACACAAGCAATATGAACGTTAAGACAGTTAAAAAGCCAAAGCGAAGGGTTGATATTGGCTACGTCAGCCGATTCAAGATGCAGGCATACGGATATGATAATCTATATCCGCAGAACCTCGCACGCATCACGGAAGCCAGCGGAACGGCAATGCTGTGCCTTAACCGCTACGCCCGATTCATTGAGGGCTACGGCTTCGACAGCGACATTCTATCTGCATTGGCGATGAACCAGCAAGGGGATACGGCAGACGATTTGTTGAGGAACGTGGCGCAAGACCTCGCACGCTTTGGAGGCTTTGCCCTTCATGTAAACTACAACGTTCTAGGGCAGGTGTCGAGCGTGAGCCACGTACCCTTTGAAAATTGCCGCCTTGAAGAGACGGACGACAAGGGGAGCGTGGCGCACGTCTTGCTGCATCCAGACTGGGAACAGAAGAAAACGAGGAACGGAAAGCGGTTGATGGTGAACGACAAGACTATTGAACGCATCAACATTTTCAACCCCGACCCCGACATCGTTCTTGAACAGATAGAGAACGCAGGAGGCATCGACAGCTACAAGGGGCAGGTTCTGTGGCAGAGCCTAGACGGACAGTTTATTTATCCTACAGCAAGCTACGATTCAGCCATCACTGAGATTTCGACCGATGAGGGACTGGGTAACGTCAAGATGCGAAACGTCCGCAACAACTTCCTCGTATCGTGTATGCTCGTAACCAAGAAGGGCGTGCCTAATTTCAACGAGGAAGGCGAAGAGGTGGAGAGCGGACAGATGATTTCCGATGAAGACCTTTTGCAGTTCCAAGGGGACGAGAACACAGCGAAGATTCTTGCGGTCGAGGTGGAGAACGAGGAAGACGAACCAAAGGTTGTGGCTTTCCCTACGAAGAACTTCGACAAGGAGTTTTCCGTGACCGACAGCAGCGTTATCGAGCGCATCTACGCACAGTTCCATCAAGAACTCTTCTACTCCATCCGTATTGGCAAGCTGGGATTCAGCGGACAAGTGATGCAGGATGCCTACGAGTACTATGCAGGCGAAGTGACGACCGAGCAGCGATTCATCGAGCGAGCCTTCAAGAAGATTTTCAATATCTGGTACGACCCAGCCATTCAGAACATAGACCCAAAGCTACAGCCGTTGAAGTATATCAGCAGCGAGGTTGCAGGGAACAACACGATAGATTAATTGATTGAGCCTATGGGAGAGCAAAGAAAACAACTTATCACGGCAGACCAGTTCCGAGAACTGGCACGACCGACCAGCACACACCTAGATGAGGATGAAGTGAACGCATACATTCGTGAATGCGAAGATGCGAACATCATACCAGCCATCGGGTATGAGCGGTTCAAGGCAGCGACCGAGCAGGGAGAGTGGGGCGATTCCGTCTTGCCCGATTTCCAGCCTGCGGTCTTCCTTGACGGTGGCGAATACACCACCAAGAAGGAGGGAGATTGCAGCCAAGAAGAAACCAAGGTGCAGAAGTACACCAGCGGAATACGCAAGGCACTCGCTTATTTCACGTATGCGAGACTTTTTCGTGCCGATGGCACAATTATAAGCCGAGCAGGTGGAATTCGCCACAGAGACGATTATTCAGACCATGTTCAAGATGTATCGAGCAACAAGCAATACAACGACATCATGGATATGGCAGAAAGATATTTATCAGATGCACTCGAATACCTCAAGGCATTCACCCCGAAAGGGGAAGTGAAGGCACAGCGAGGAACGAGGGCGCACATTCACGCAATAGGAGATTAATATATGGCAACAATAAACGAAATTAAACAGCAGGCGGCAGCGGTCAAGAACGCTACGCAGGTTGGCGAGAACACAGCCGAGAGGGTAGGCGGTGCTCTCGCTGGTCTTGCGGAAATTGTCAGTATGACAAGTGTATTTACAGCTATGCCTTTGGTGTTAACTGATTCTTTGAAAAAAGCTGAAGCATTAAAGCCTACGAATGTGATAGCAAATTCTATTATAAAACATGGTGGCAACATTGAACCGTTTCAAGGTTATTCAGTATATGAATTTTCAGGTTTGAAAAAAAATGAGTCATTTATCATAGATATTAAAAACCAACTTGATAAAATTTTTGCGATATTTATGATAAAAGATACAAATAACAATGTATTTTTTTGTCAATTAGGACATCCAGAATTTACACTAAATAGTGATAAAAGAAATGTTATAAATATGCCTTGTGATGGTTCTATTCTTATATCGGAAAATACCGAATACAATGAACTTTTCACAAAATTATATAAACAAGTAGAAATAAAAGTAGAAGGTAATTATGCTCCGTATGTACCTTTTTATACTGTAATAGGAGCTAATCCAGATAGTTCAACAAAATTGTCACCATCAGCTACTAAAAATCCGGCAGTATTAACTAAAGATGGCTCCATAGGTCATATAGACGGATTTTCAGTTGCAGAGTATAACGTTAAAAAAGGAAAAACATATTATGTAAAAATAAAAACAGAAATTACTAATACAGATTATGCAGAGTTTGCGCTATATGATGAAAATGATGAGCCATATTATGTTTTCACACATGAAGGAGAAACAACGAAAAAGAATGTAATATTAGCAAAAACGGATGGAAAATTGAGAACTTCCGATTGGGCACCAAATGTAGATGAGATTTATGAAGATTATTCAACATCAGAAATGAAAAAAAAGTATTTATACTCTGATGTTTTATGGATAGGAACTTCTATACCAGAAGGCTGTAAATATCCAAAGGATGCAGCTGATGAATTAAACTTCACTGTGTATAATAAATCAATTGGAGCGTCTGGAATCGTACTGAACAAAGGTATTTTAAATAATGGTCGTGATTGTAAAGACTTATCAGAAACTACAGCTGAAAAAGAAATAAGATATAGGGCTTCAGTTGGCACATCTGAATATATAACTGATTATCTTATAAAAAATACATCTTTTGATTCGGTATTAATACCTTATATAGATGGTACAAAAGCATCTTGTAAGTTGGTAATGTTCGACCACGGTTACAATGATAGAGAACAGATAAGCAAAGAAGTTAAAAAAGGGAAAAATAACATCGATTGGGAAAGTGAAGATAGAACAACTTACACAGGTGCATTTCGTTATCTTTTGAAAAAAATTTATGCTGTTGACCCGACCATTTTGGTTGTTATAGTTGGATATTTTTCAGCACAACATACTGTAGAAGTTAATTGCAAAGATGTGTGCATTATGCAAAAATGGATAGCTGAGCATTATCATTTACCAATTATTGATACTTGGAATCTGTTAAGCGTTTCTGATGATATAATATTAGGAACAAATATAAAGCAATTTATGCAATTTTGCCCAGATGGTGTTCACCCATTTACAGACACATCAGGAAGGAGTGACAAGCTGTATTCCGCAGCTATCATTAAAGCGATGAGAGATTATCCAGGTAGAAATGCTGAAGATATAATAGAATTGATTTAAAATATTTTAAAAACAAGACAATATGAAGAAGAAACAATTACATGAGGCACTGGCAGTGCTTCTTACCAAACTATCATCGGCAAGGGACAATCCCTTGCTGATGGATAACTACGCAGTGAAAGCCTTGCGCACGGTTCTTTTGGATTTCAAGGAATCGGGCGAACTTCATGAAGCATACAAGGAGCAGATACAATCCACGCTGGAGAGTAACAACCCCTGGGTAGCTATGATGATGAAGTCAATTGGCGCAGATCCTTCTATTAAGAAGAGCATGACCGATGAAGCCATTGACGGAATGATTGATTCTATGCTGGGGGCAGAATAATACAATTTTCGTCTGAAAATATATATAATAATATACAATAATTTTAATAAATTATATATGAATGACAAGGAGAAAGAACTATGGCGAGTTATAGACAACGTAATCAAGTGTTGCGCTATTGAACTTCAGAACGGAGAGTTGAGCATTACGAGAGAAGACGTTCTCGGCAAGTCGAGAGCCGAAAATCTCGTTATGGCACGATGTATGGTCGTTGAGCAGATGATACACGCAGGATTCAGTATTACGACCATTGCGACCGTATTAAACCGCACCGTTTCAGCAGTGAGACATCTGAGCAAGATGGCTTACACCTATATCAGTACGTCTCGAGTTTATCGACTTGCCACGGCACAAGCGACCCTTCTAAACAAGGACGTAGAGCCGATTTGCATTTAAGAAACAAAAAGAAAATAACCAAAAGCGTTCTTTGACAATAATTCGATAAATACTCTTGTACTAACTTTTTGGAGCGAGCCATAAATCAGAGTATCTTTGCAGCGGATTCAAATATTTTGATTCCGTAACGTAATTAACTCAAAATTTATGGCAGACACAATCGAGAAAGTTTATTGCACTGGTGACGGTGGCAATGACAACCTAGCAGCAGCCTTGCTCGCTAGAGGTAGAGACAATGATCCAGCAACGATGCTGGCAGCAATGAACGGTGGTATGGGTGGAGGTTGGAACAACCCATTCGCCTACATGATGATGTTGGGAATGTTCCGCTTTATGTATGGCGATGGCTGGAACGGACAGAACGGCAACGTACAGCGCGCCGAAATCCAGTCTCAGATTGACAGCCTTCGCAACCAGATGGCAGACAACCACAACAGCGACTTGTTGATGGGAGCAATCCAGGGCAACAACCAAGACTTGAAGACCTTGGCGGCTAATTTGAACTGCGACTTCAACGCATTGCAGTCTTCTGTTTGCGGCATTCAGGCAGCAATCCAGCAGGTAAGCGGACAAGTTGGTTATTCGGCAGAGCGAGTAATCAATGCCATTTCGCAGGGTAACTTGCAGATTATCATGGCAGTGAAGGACTGCTGCTGCCAGACCCAGCAGAACATCATTAAGATGGGCTACGAGAACCAGCTGGGGCAGAAGGACATCCAGAACTCAATGCAGCGAGGCTTCGATTTCAACAACCGCAGCATAGAGCGAGGCTTCTCGGCACTCGGTTTCCAGCTTCAGCAGGACAAGTGCGACATCATCCGCTCGAACCAAGACAACACCCAGCGAGTTATTGACGTGCTGAACAATCACTGGCAGCAGGATTTGCAGCAGCGGTACAACGATGCACGCCTGGAGTTGAGCCAGCAGAAGCAGAACGCTACAATTATTGCAGCACTGAAGACCACCACAACAACTGGAGCGTAGTAGGTCTAAACAAAATCTATCAAGGGGTAACTCGCTGTGTTACCAGCGAGACCCCTTTTTGTCTATTTATCGAATTATCTAAAAAGAGCGCATTATGGAATTTAAGAATATACAAAGAAATCACCCGGTCTATCTGCTAGACAAGCAGACGGTGGAAGTTAAGGAAGGCAAGGTCGTAGACAACCAGCCGCACATCAACACTGGCATCGCAACCATTTCCAGCAGCGGACAGCCAATGCGAGACGTAACAATCGAGGTGGAGGGAAAGCAGACCATCTACACCATACCCGAACACCTTGGAGTTACCTTTGCAGGCGAAATCGTACTGGCAACCGATAAGGCAGACCTTCTGCCCGAAGTCGGGAAATTGGTAAATGAAGCTGATGAGATAATCAAGGCATACGAGCCAAGCAAGGAGCGGAAAGCCAAGGGCGAGGAACTGCTTGCAGCTTTGAACCCAGCCATCAAGGAAAAGCAGGAAACCGAAAAGCGTTTCAAGGCACTTGAGGGCGATATAAGCGGCATTCGTGGCATGGTTAAACAGTTACTCGACAAACTAGGATAGGAGGGCGCACAATGAAGAAAATAATCGTTATGCGCCATTCCTGCAATAGCGAGGAAGAGCGACACCAGCACCAAGAGAGCGACATCATCCACGGCTTGCCATACGAGAAGGCAGCAAAGGCACTCATGGGAGCCAGTGGATATGTGGCATACGTTGCCAAGCACGGCTACCACTTTACGAAGCAGCTGGCAATCAAGGCAAGCGAGCAGATGAAGAACGTAGACGGAACGAGCCACCGATGGACGGTAGACGAAATCCGTTTGGCAACAAACAACGAGATAATCTCAAAGGGCACGACCCTCGGGGATATTCTCTATTTGGCAAATATGGCTTATGCGGACTTCTACCCGAAGGTAATCAAGACCGAGAGCGACTGCGTACAGTATGCTATTGCCGTAGCCAGTGATCCGGACGGATACGAGGGTATGGCATTCTGCAGGTGGACGGCAGACATCATCGGGAAGGGTGTGACCATCGACTGGGAGAAATTGGAATAAACCAAAAAATAAATTGATATGAGCGAAGTATTTCACGATTTTCAGGTGCACCACCTATATCTGTGTGCCATAGTAATTTTTATCTGTTTCGCTACAATTCTGATAGCGATGACAATTGACTTGATAGCAGGCATACAGAAGGCGAAGGAACTGCATGTTGCAAGAACGTCAACCGGATTGAAGAAAACATGCGACAAGGCGAAGAAGTATTTTCCGACATTCGGTATCGCTTCGCTTATGGACGTTGCTACGTGTATTATCTCTCCCTTCCCTATGTTCTCCATCGCCTGGACGGTGTATCTGCTTCTGTGCGAGTTCAAGAGCATCCGGGAGAAGGCATACGAGAAGGCAGAGATACGCAAGCAAGACCGCACGATGCAGGTGATCCTGGAGAATAAGGACGAAATTGCGAAGGCAGTTGTTGAGATAATGAGAGAAGAGCGGAAGAAAGGAGGAGATAATGAGAATAACTAGAGCGCAACTGGTAAAGATAATGCCGAATGCAGGCAGCAGGGCAGACACCTACCTTCCAATCATCAACGGATGGGCAGAGCATTTCCACATCAACACTCCTTTGCGTATGGCGCACTATCTCGCACAGATTGCCCACGAAAGCGGAGAGTTGAGATACACCAAGGAGCTTGCAAGCGGCAGAGCCTACGAGGGCAGGAAAGACCTCGGCAACACCCAGCAGGGCGATGGCGTGAAATATAAGGGCAGAGGGCTTATCCAGATAACTGGAAGAGACAACTACCGGGAGTATGGCAATTATTGCGGCTTCGATGTTGTTGGCAGTCCCGAACTGCTGGAACGACCATTCGGAGCAACGAAATCCTCGATGTGGGTATTCGACACCTTCGGCTGCAATGAGCTGGCAGACCAAGACAACTTGAAGGCTATCCGAAAGCGCATCAACGGAGGGTACAACGGACTGGCAGACTGCGAAAAGTACTTAAAGCGAGCCAAGGAAGCCTTGAAAATCAAGGTGCTTGCATAATAAACATATCAATCTAACGTTTTAAAGTATGGAAAATTCAAGAAAAGGGCGAAATTTGCGTTCTGTGGCGTTATTTATCGCCATGCTTATAATTACCCCACTTTTGATTTTGGGCTGTTCCTGCGCAAAAACAGCGCAAAATAACACGGTTTATCGAGATAGCGCACATACCAGCGCAAGACGTGACAGCGTGAACCATCGACAGATACACTGGCAGGACACCCAGCAGCACGACAGCGTATTCAAGCAGGACAGCGTGCTGGTGTACATCAAGGGCGACACCGTAATCAAGGAACGCTGGCACAACCTTACGACCACAAGGTGGAAGACAACGACCAAGACAGATACAATCGTTGGCGACATCTACACATTTGTGACCGACACCGTAAAGGTCAAGTATTACGTGAACCGATACAAGACCAAGGAGGTAGAGAAGCCAGTGAGCACCTGGCAAAAGGTAAGGCTATTCATTGGCGATTGCGTATTGCTATTCCTGGCACTCGTTGCCGTTAACTGGATAAAGGAGCGCATCAAGAAGAGAGTTCAATAGGTTCAATCATAATATCAATTTTTAGAAGGGCAGGAAGCGCAGGAGAGCGTTTTTCTGCCCATTTTTTGTGCGAGAACACTTTTCATTGAGAGAAAAGGGGTAGGGGATATGAGAGTTAGATTATATATTCATTCAAACTAAGGCGTGCAGGTTATTATTATATAGAGTGTGGAAAACTAAGGCAACCGATTGATAGCCATTGATATACGGAAGAAAACTTTCCGAAATCGACCGAAAATAGAGGTGCTTACCATATAAACAGCAAATAAAAGTTAAAATATTAATATCTTTCGGGAAAAGTTTTGGTGGAACAGAAAAATATTAATATCTTTGCACCGTGTTTAGGAGATAAGCACAATAAACATTCAGTAATTTAAGCCCTAGGCAACACGGTCAAGCCAAAGAAAATGAAAAAGTCAAATTCAAACGTTTTAGAGTTCACTACAAAATTCATCAACTCAAACTTCCGCATCAAAGTCTTCGGACGCACAGAGGATGGCAAGAAGATAAACACACTCGTAGGAGTAAGCGGAATCTTGAAGCTCATCGGTGCAGAACTCTTCAATAAGTTCATCAAGCGAGCATTGAAGGCTGGTATGGACGCTTGCCGCTGCGCTTTGAGACGTGGACTTGTAGTAACGCTTTATGCTAAGTAATCAAGGGAGGACAGAGATATGAGCGACTGGAAAGTATGGAGAGTTATCGAGAGCTACGGAAGTTATACCGTAGCACTCGTAAAACCCGAAATCAACGGAAGAGACAAGGTTGTTGAGCACTCAAACAAGTGGTTCGGATTTTCAGAAATAAAAGAAGCCGATAAGCTTGCAGCCCAACTTAACGAGCGAGACGGATTAAAAGAACTTTATGATTAAATATAGGAGACAAGACAATGGCAAGAGCAAAATATTACATCAAGAGACAGATGGAAGGCAAGGAAATCGAGGAGTTGGCAAACTTCACACGCAAGGACAAAGCAGAGCGATTCTTGAACAAGCTGTTCAAGGGACTAAAACAAGCCGATAGACATTATCCATACTGGGTACGTCAAGGTTATTTCAAGTCTGAATTCGTAGGCTTATGCGTGAATTTCAAAACCGAGTATTGGATAGAAAAGTATTAACCAGCAGGGCGCAAGCCCTGCACAAAACATCAAGATATGAAGAAATACGACAAGATACCAGCACAAGCAGTGGTCGAGGTAACGACCAGCTGGGGAAGAACCTGCCTGCGAGAGATTGGGCGAGACCTCAAGGAAGGTACGGTGCTCGATGGCTATTATTATCCGGTAAGCAAGGCTTTCGACTTTTACTGGAAGGGAGTGAGAGCAATGCTGTTTATAGGGGACAACGGAAGGCTTGTCAGTCTCGGAGAGGGGCAGGAGCACAAGTATATGATGCTTGGTCGTATGCTATCCGATTGCGAGTACTTCCTTCGCAACCCATACGAGCGACATCTATACTTTCCGAGCATCGCACGACATTGCAAGGAAATGCGCCAGTACTGGCTCGCATTGAACATCAAGCCAGACTGGTTAAGCTACAAGCAGATTGGCAAGCTGGAGCACAAGATGAACAGAATGAAAACGAAGTTAGATAGACAACTTAAAAAAAGACAGACATGGAGAAGAGTAGAGGAAACATCAAGAGAACGAAGAAGGGCACTGGCGCAACGGTCAAGCTAGTTGGCATACAGATAGACAACGACCTTCTGCCGTACCTCAACGCACTACCCAACAAGTCACGACTCATCAATGATTTGTTGAGAAAGAAATTTTTTGGTAAATAATTTGGTGGTTTCAAAGGAAAATCGTACCTTTGCATCACTGAATGTTTAAAGTGGTCTCCACTTATTACCCCAGCGGCTCGACTTTTTCACCGCTGGGGTATTTTTATGCTCTTTTCCCGGTTTAACCCGAATTTTGCGTTCTGTGCCGCTTACGTGGTAAGCACGTAAAACTATCCCCGAAAACAATTTGAGCCGTTTCTGCGGCAAATTCGCAAGAAATAAGGCTATTTTTTGTCGTACAGCACGTAATCAATAACCCTGCGGTTTGCTTCATCTACTCTCGATAGGTCTGCATTGATGTAGGTATCAGTTACCCGGACACCGAACGAGTGACCCAGCGCAAGCGACACCACGTCCTTTTGTATACCAATGTTGAAGGCAATAGAAGCCCACGTATGGCGAGCGTAGTACGTAGTAAGCCCTGGGCGAACCTTTGCGAGTTTCTTGTTTATCATGACCGTTGCAACATCAACGTTCCTGAAATGCTCCGAGAAACGAAGCAGCTTCTTTTCCCCTTTGTACTTCTCGATGATCCGGAGAGCTTCGGGATGAAGAAGGATGGAGTAATGCCTGCCAGTCTTCGCCCGGTCGTATTCCAGTCTACCATGGACGATATTCTCCTTTGTCAAGGAAAACAAGTCACTCACATTGATACCAATCAGCAGGAACATCAGCAGGAACATGTCGACCAGTTCATCACCACCAGCTTCGAAGATAGAGCGGATTTCCTCAACCGACAAATTTCGCTTTTTCGTTGTCTCAAGCCGGAGACTGTACCTGCGGAAAGGGTAGTTTTTCGTCTGCTCATTATCAATCGCCAAGTTGAAAACAGCAGCGACACAGAGCATCCTGCTGGCTCTGGTATTCCTAGACAAGCCTTCCTTTGCCATGAACGCATCGAAATCTTCAAGCCAAGAGCGGTTAATCTCATCGTATGTAAGAAGAGCCGCTTTTTCCTTCCCAAGGAAAGCTTCAATCTTTGCCCAAGTATATTTATATCTGTTTATCGTGTTCTTTTTCAGATTCCTGCCCTCGTAGGCTATGAAGCCATCTCGAAGCAGGGCGACCTTTTCCTTTGCAGGCTCGGCTTCAAGCATGATTAAGTCCCGGAGTTCCCTAGCCGTAATATCGCCACGGTATGTTTCCCTGCATTGCGCCTTCATCATCATTCTATTATAAAAATTAAGACGGTCAAGCAGGAAGTCGTTGATAGTATCACGATCCGGACGCTTGCGCACCTTGCAAGCCCTTTTATCCCATTCATCCTTCTTGCAGTATTGATTGAGGGATATGAAGGCAGTCCCACCATGATGGTTGACAGCAAGCCGGATGGAGAACGTACCATCCTGCCTTTTTACCCTCGTATCTAAATATAGTCTAAGTGTTGCCATAATTCCATGCAGTATTTATTCAGTTTATTTTCAGCGTTAAGAGCCGCAATTGTGCAACATTGTGCATAATTGCGGTATTTTCAAGTTATCCCAGCATCAGAGAACCCCTTTAAATACTGGGAAAACAAGTAAAGTTGTACTCAAAATCATAACGTATGTTCTAAATGATTGAAAATTAAAAGCTTATGCAGGATGCTTTTCCCTTGTGCAGTTTTTATTCAGGTTTTTCACGATTTCGGGCGTGAAGCCAGTCGCATAGAACTCTCCCGAGCCAAGGAGCAGCCAGTATGGGTTGATGTGGTAATCACGGACTAGGAACTGAACCCAAGACGGACGAAAGCGACCGTAGTACTCGGCAGGCTTTTCTCGCAGGGACATGATGTTCCAGCGGTTGATACCATACCGGTCAGTTATTGTCTTCAGACCGCCAATGCAACCATCAGCCTTCAGGCGGTCGATGGCAGAGAAGAAACGAACTACTATATCCACATCAGCGGACATCAGATTTTTATCTTCCATATTCATTTTATCTTTTTGTAGGCTCGGCTAAAAACGTTTTCCAGCCTTGCCCGATGATTATTCAATCTTTGCGACCAGTCCTGCAACTGAGCCAGCGATGGACGGGAAGCCAGCAGCAGGTCCACCTCGGAAGGGGTAAGAACTGGCAGGTATTCCTCGTAGGCGAGAAGGTTATTCAATGTATCCATCATCGCCAAGGCTTTTTTGCTTTTGCGGCTTTACGCCTAACCTTTTCAAATCTTGCTTAACAAATTTTTTCGTTATTGTCGAACACCTAGGGAGATATTCACCTTTATTCCATACAATGAACTTTTTTAAAAGAAGGTCGTCTGCTTTCTGTATTCTATTTTTGTCTCTAGTGTAATCAAGAGAGACTGTAACACCTTCTTCCAGTTCTGCATTAGCTAAGTATTCTAGCGTTTTAACGAGATTGTTTTTTCCTACAAACCAAAGATATACAGTTGGCTGCAGAGGGTCGCTAAAATCAGTGCAAGGGTAGCAGTATATCGTATCTTTGCCTGCAACCGACCAAGTAATCTGTGTATTCTTGATTCTATTTGTCTTATTAACGACCGTTTGCGCCTGCACACCCACGCACGCAAGCGCAAGAACGAATAACATTATTATCTTTTTCATATTACTTTTCGTTTAAATGATTAATATTTCTATCGTAAAACTCATTCCAAGCCTTTTTCTTTATGAAGACGAAGAAGAGCAGTAGCCCTAGGGCGACCATCAGCAGGTGGAGCGGCTGGCGAAAAACACCGAACCCGAAGGAACGCTGGAAGTCGATGCAGAATGAAATCAGCACTCCGTAGGTAGCGAACGCTCGATGCACCCAGCAGAAGCCATAGGCAAGGCTGACGATGATCCAGGCGATGAACCCGAACAGCGAGCAGTCGAATATCCACTCCGTGAGCTTTACACGATAGCCTAGCGAGAGCAGGGTGCAGTGCACCAGCATCACAAACGCACCCACTGGAGGGATAATGCCTATTATCAACCTGCTGGCTTTCCATAGCCAGCTTTTACCGAGAGCGGCAAGAAGTATTTTCTCCTTCCGCTCGATGAAGTCCTCTTCTTTCATTTTTACCTGGAATTTTAGTTGATATTGTAACTGGAGCGAGAACTAAAGTTCAAGCAGCCACTTCTGACCCGATTTAGTCTTAGACCAAATTACGAGACTGGTGCCGATAACCGCACCGATGAACATAAATAAAGTTGCTAATTCCATAGGCTAAAGCAAGTTATTTTGTCTAAGCCATTTTTTTCCGTTTCCAGTGAGACAGAATGCGAGGAACACCATACAAGGCACTCCCACAAACAAGAAAGCTAAATATACTCCCATAATTTATTTCTCCTTTTCCTTTTTGCCCTTTTCATCCTTTTTGTTGCTGAGTACGAGACCCACGACCAAGCAGAGGAAGGCTAGGGCGATTCCAACTATATAAATTAATACTTTATCCTCGAAATCCTTGAATAGCGAACTAATCACGACACCAGTCAAGATGTATTTCGACACATCAACGAAGTACGAGCCTAATTTTTCTATCCACATTGCGCTGCAAAGTTACTAAATTATTTCTGCCCGACAATGGCAAGCAGGGTTTCAACTTGCTTTCGAAGAAAGGAATTTTCACTTTCGAGTCTTTCAACTTTTGCCATCAAAACCGACTCTAGTGTAGTTGAAGGCATTTGTTCTTCTGAAGATTCCGGTTGCTCTAAAGGAAAGTTTGAGTCAAGCCCTATCTCCTCTTTGTACTTTTGAATTACATCCTCAACCTTTTGGGCAAAATCAAGTTTGACACTTTTTGCTCCTAGCCTTCCGCTTAGATTTTGAGGGCTAGTCCCCAAAGCTGCGGCTATATAATTTAGAGGTATTCCGTATGATTTGATACGTCTTTTCAGTCCCTCACCAGTTACGCAATAATGCACCTTTTCATCAATCATTACTTGCTTTATTTTGCCAGGTATTGGAGGAGCACATTTTGAAACCGCATTTTTGACCCTTTCGACAAAATCGGCACTAACTCTTTCCTTTATCATCTTTGAACGAATATTTTGTGGACTGGTATCCAATTCCCTTGCTACATCGCTCATTGTAAGCCCAGAGTATTCAACATACCTTCTTAGCTCTAAACCAGTCATACGCTACCACTTATTTTTGTTGATAATTGCGCACGAAGGAACTTGATTTCCTCGTCCTTATCCGCAACCATCTTTCTAAGCAGTTCTAACTCCCTAGTCAAGGCATCGGTTGAGCCGATAGTCTGCGTGAACCCTTTACAATTCGAAGCATCAATGTTCGAGCCGATAATTCCTGCACCAACTTCTGATGGACTTGCAACCGTTGGAGAGAACATCGGTTCGGTACCTTTTTCCAGCCAGTCAACCGAGACGTGCAGGGCATTGGCGATTTTGTAAATTACACGGTCGGTAAGCGAAGCCTTTCCTGCAAGAGACCTCGAAAGGTTTGCAGAATTAACCCCACATTTATCCGCCAACTTGTTGATGGATAGCCCATTCTTCTTTCTAATTTCTGTAATTCTGTTTATTACTTCTTCATTTGTATTCATATTGAACTAATTTAAAATAATGTAAAATAGTTTGCAATAGAATTAAAACAAGTTAAAATAATGCAGTTTTATTGTATTTTACTTGCATATTAAACTGAATTAAACTATCTTTGCAACCGAATTACACAATGAGTTTAAAAACTCTTTGGCAAAGATAAAGAAAATAATTTAAAATACAAAGGAAAATGGGAGAAAATTTCAATTACGATTTTCGAACACCGTTGCAGAAGCAGCAGGACGAACGAAAGAAGAACATCATTGCAATGTTCGCAGACTTCCGGGCAAAGGCACCTGCCGAGACATCGGACAGCAGAATCATGCTCGCAGTATCACAGCATGTGGGGTGCACCCAGCAGAACGTACGTGTCTGTCTCATCAAGGCTGGAGTTATTACACCTAAGAAGAGACGTGCAGCCGTACGCAAGTAACAAGTTTAACCATTTAAACATTCAGATCGTATGAAGAAGTTTATCGAGTTTGTGACAAGTGACGTAATGTTATCCGTGGCATTTGTTGCCATTGTATTAACTTTAATCTTTTGGAGGGCATAGGTATGACGAACGAAGAACCAAAGGTAGCAGACGCAGGCAGATACACCATTACAGAGACCTGCAAGGTATTGGGAATCCATCGCAACACCCTGCGCAGATGGTTGCAGGCTGGAAAGATGAAGGTCAAGTTCCGCAGAATCGACAACCGCAAGGTTATCGAGGGCAGCGAGATAAAGAAAGCATGGAGGGTTGCCCTATGAGCAAGTTATCAATCAATATGCGCAGGATGATCGTGAAGTACACAGACATCTGCTGGCTTGTCACTAACTGGAAGGCGAACCGAAAGACCCGAAAGCGATGCGAACTGAACAACAAGTGCTATTTTGAGGCAGAGCGAAGAATCCAGTACAGAGAGTTTGGTGGAAACTTATGCGTGGCACTTGATAACATACCACTCATACCACTAGACGGAACGGATAACGAGATATTGAAGTCGTGTCGTGAGACCTTCCAAAGTTACATTTTCAATCAGAGAGGAGGTAACGAATGAAGAAGATAATCGAGGAGTGCAGAAAGGCAATGTACGATGCCGTTTGGCAGGAGATAGACCGAGACCCACAGCGACCAGCGACAGCGAGGGTAGACATCACGACCAAGGCAGGCGACATTTGCGTATGGTGCGGCAGCGTGGGCAACATCGCAGTCGTGACGCACAAGACCAGCAACAACGACAGCGAGAGACTGGAGGAAGCCATCGAGGGTTGTCTTAACTATCAAGACGTAATGGACGACTGGCTGGAGGAGAACAGCCAATACGCAGTCCGAGAACAAGACCCGATGGACGCATTCGAGGAGAGCAGGCTCGACAGTCTCATGGCTCGACTGATATAGACTACATATTTTAGTGTACAATTATATGATTTCCCTGCAGCGGCAGGGCAGGGCGCACGCATAACTCATACCAGTTAGTAAGGTTATTAGTATTAATTGTGTTTTTATTGATATGCTACAGATATGCGGAAACAGCGTGTGCCCTATAACGGAAGGGCGTCCACCAGCAGCTGGCAAGGGTGGAGGTAATTTTTGCCGCCAACTGGGGTTCGAATCCCCAGCCTTCCACTAGAGTTAATGAACAATAAGTTGAACAAAAATTGAACGAATTATGGAAAATGAGATTATTCAAGTAAGCGGTGGCGAAATGCTGGAAGCCATCAACCGCTCGGAGATTGACGGACAGATTGCCACAGCGCACAAGTTTCCGAGAGACATCATGCAATGCAAGAAGAACATGGTTGCACTGGCAGCGATGGACGATGATGTAGCATACAACTGCTTCTACCACCTCGAGCGCAAGGGAAAGGACGGACAGATTTCAGTAATTGAGGGTCCTAGCGTGAGATTCACCGAGATTATTTCTGCCTGCTGGAAGAACCTGCGCATCGCAGGACGCATCATCGCGAACGATGGAAAGACCATCACAGCGCAGGGCGTCTGCCATGACCTCGAGAGCAACGTTGCCTACTCCGTGGAAGTGAAGCGCAGTATATTGACCTCAAAGGGATACACCTTCTCGCAGGATATGCAGGTGGTAGTCGGCAACGCAGCCGTGGCGATCGCCCAGCGTAACGCAATCTGCAAGGTCGTTCCGCAGGTACTGATTGCAAGCGTAGTCAAGGAGGTGCAGGCAAAGGCACTGGAGCACATCAAGCAGACTGGCGTCAAGAGCCAGTGGAAGAGCTGTGTAGCCTGCTTCCAAGCCTACCAGGTAACAGACCTTATGCTGCTTGACTACATCGGGAAGAAATCAGCCGAGGAAGTCACGGCAGAAGACATTCAGAAGCTGGGTGGTGTGTACAACGCTATCAAGGAAGGCACGACCACCGTAGAGGAGACCTTCAAGAAGCCAAAGCAGCAGGAAGCCATCGCACAGCAGGCGCAGGCAGCAGCCGAGAGCGCACAGCAGAAGGCAGAGAAGGCAATGAACCGCAGCCAAGGTAAGACTGGAACAGCAGCGAAGAAATAAGTTATAACGTTAAGCCCGAACCGCCACGGTGCAACCTATGGGGTGGGCACCCATCACGAACAAGGGAAGCCGTGGCAACTTTTAAACATTCAGTAAAAATTATGGCAGAAAAAGAAAACAATCAGAGACAAGAGAGCACCATCGGCAAGTACTTTGATAGAACCGCAGATGGTTACAAGGCATGGGCAGAGGAAGACGAGGAAGAAAGAAACTATCTTTCGATTGCAGCTGAGACGACTGGAGATACAGACGAAGACGGACACCAAGGATTCGATTTCCATATTGCTTACCACGGTAAGATAGACCTCCTCGCAAGCGGAATTGCTCAGACAATGGAAAAGGACGAATTCCTTCGCCATCTTATTATCGAAGCAGCAAGAAGATTCTTAATGGATAAATAAAAAACATTCAGACAATGAAACAGATAATCAAGTACAAAAGCAGAGAGGAGTGGTTGCAGAACCGCTCGAACGGAATAGGCGCAAGTGAAGCAGGCACGGTACTGGGACTTAACCCATGGGAGACACCATACCAGTTGTGGAGACGCAAGAAGGGCATCGACCCACCAAAGGTGGAGAACTTCGCAATGGTGGCAGGGCACATTCTTGAGGACGCTGTGGCACAGTTCTACAAGCGAGAGAGCCATTGCCACATCATCAAGGCGAGCACGGACGACTACACCATCACGAACACCGATGCACCGTATCTACGTGTATCTCCTGACCGTACCTTCTGGAGAGTTGGAGCAACGCACAACGAAGCCAGCAAGAGCATCCTGGAGTGCAAGACAACGCAGATGCAGATAGATGCAGACGACCTTCCGAAGCATTGGTTCTGCCAGCTTCAGATGAACCTCGGAGTGGGCGAATACAAGGATGGAGCACTTGCCTGGTTGACAGCAGGCAGGGAGTTCGGCTACCGTGACATCGACTTCGACCAAGAATTTTACGGATGGATGAGGGACGAGATTACCAAGTTTTGGCTGGACTACATCGTGGGCAACCAAGAACCGCCAGCCTACAGCGCACAAGACGTTCTCCTGAAGTCTCCACTGCACAAAGCAGGAAAGGAGATTGAAGCCACTGCAGAAGTCGGGGACATGCTAATCGAGTTGAAGGACATCAAGGAGAAGAGCAAGACACTGGAGAACCGACAGAAGGAGATCGAGGACAACTTGAAGCTGTTCTTCGGGGACGCAGAGAGCATCGTGGACGGAAACGGAAAGACGCTTGCAACGTGGAAAGCACCGAAGGCGAGCGAGAAGTTCGATGCCAAGGCTTTTCAGACAGACCATCCGGAGGAATGCGCAGCCTACATCAAGCAGGTGCAGGGAGCAAGGAGATTACTTATCAAGTAAGGCTTATGGCTAGCATTTCTATATCAAAGACCGACCTAAAGAATATAATTTCCCAACTGGAGAAATATATTTCCCTAGGTAGGAAAGTGACAGCACCGACCGACACAAGCCAGCGGAACAGAATCCGCATGGCTACCGTGCTCAAACGGAAACTGGAAAAGAAATTATCAATATCGGAATAAAATCATGAACGATTCATTTATCTTATACACATCATACTACGCAATCATCGAGGGGCTTACTGATGAGCAACTCGGAAAACTTATGAGGGCGATTTTCATCTACGCAAGGGATGGCAAGGTAATCAACCTGGAGCCAACATTACGTATGGCTTTCGCCTTTATCAAGGATGATATGGAGCGAAACCAAGCAAAGTACAATGAAAAGCGAGAAAAGCTGCGTGCAAATGCACAGAAACGTTGGCAAAAAAAGCAATTGGATGCAAATGCAGAAGAGCCGCAGCAAAAGCATACAAAAGCATGCAAAAGTATACAATTGGATGCAAATGCAGAAATTGCAATGCATAATGATAATGTATATGTAAATGAATATGTAAATGAATATGTAGATGATAATGATGTTTCTAAAGAAACAGATAATAATATACCTTCTAAAGAAGGTTCGTCAATTTCGGAAAATCCGAAAGTTGACCCAGCCAAACGATGCGCCAAGATTGATTTTGCGGCTATCAAGGAATACTGGAACACCAAGCATGACCAATCGGGCAGCGCAATGCGAAGGTTAACCTTGATGAGCGACCAGCGCAAGAGCAACGTGCGTGCAAGAATAAGGGAATACGGAGGGGACGTTCAGAAGGTCTACAAGGCAATCGACAAAGCCATGGAGAGTAACTTCATGAACGGCAAGAACGGAAAGGGATGGGTTGCCAGTTTCGACTGGATGATGTGCCCTTCCAATTTCCCCAAGGTGCTTGAAGGCAACTACGATAACGAGCAGCCAGCAGGAAGCCAGCAGCCGCAGGCACAAGACCCAGCGGCAACGGCAAGACCAAGCATCGGGGAACGCTACGAGCAAGCCAAGCACCAGCAGCCAGCGAGCCAGCAGATCCAAGACGATAAGTTCCGATGGGTAATCCTGCAGAATCTGGACGACTTGAAGAAGAATCCACAGAACAAGCCTGCCAAGGATTCCCTGGAAAGGTTCTACAAGAATGGAGTTCTGCAGCGGTTGGGCATCAACTGGAAGCCCGAAAAATAACGAATGAGGGCAAAATTAGCTGTTCTGAGCCGTTTTCTCGGTTCGGACGGTAAATTATAAGGCAAACAGATTTTAAACGCTTAAAACAAAAGAATTATGGCAAGATATGCACTTAGAAACCAACAGAAGATAAAGGAAGTATACGGAACTTCGGTGTTAGAGAGAATGAAAGTATCGTTGGACGCTTATTTCAAGGCTGACGACATCAAGCCGGAGGAATGGGAAACGAACGAACCATACCCGATAATCTCAATTGACGACAAGGGGCACTCGTTCGGGCTTATCTGCTTTTACGTGACGAGTGTTGTCTATGACGTGTATCATCTAGCGTTCAAGGAGTTTATTAGCTGATAAGTAAAACTAAAATTTAAATAAACAAAAGAATTATGGCAGAATACAATAATCAGAGCATTGATATCGACCTTGAAGAAATGTTCAACGGTTTATCGAAAGAAGAAAAAGTAATAACCCACGAATGCAGAGCCGCAGGGCTTGTGTTCGAGACCATGAGCGACTGGATTAATTGGTTGAAGGGGAACAAATACGACATCAAGAAGTCTGTCGCAGAGCATGAAGGCTTCAAGTACAACATCAAGGATGAGTGCATCAATCCGCACGTAATCGAGTATGCCGTAGAGGGTGCAGACAACTGGAGATGGAAGGTAATGACATCAAAGACGCAGTTCGGATGGATTTGGGGCTACGACATCATCGCTGGAGGAAATAGGATTGCAAGCCCAGCAGCCTATCCAAGCCGATACGACAATTCGGCAATCTTCTACGAGACTGAGAATCAGGCAGCGCACGATGCTCTATCCTTCATCATACGACAGCTTGAAGGGGTTTGTAAGAGCAGGAGCTGGAGAAAAAACAAGAACAAGAATATCCTTCTGTGGGCAGCTAAGAAGAAGAGGGCAGACATCATTCATCCGCAGATGGAACTTTTCAAATAGTTATCTATGAACAGAGTTGATAATATAATACTTGTCCGTGAATGCGGTCTTCATCATCTGTCAGTTGGCGACAGAGACATCTGGCTGGCAGATGATGAAATCAAGGCACTCGAATGTATCCTAAATGATTACAATGCGGACACGAACAATTTTAAACGTAGTTGAAAATGAAAAAAGATAGAAATCATCACAGACAGCCACTGCCATCACGTATACGTTGGCAACACCGACTTCTGGCTCGATACCCTGGAGCTGGTGGAACTGTACAAGAAACTGGGACACGTCAAGCTGTAACAGACAAAAGAAACAAGAGTAACAAACAATAAAAACATTCAGATTATGGAACAGAAAGATTTTGATATTCACGAGATTTTGAAGGGTGTGCCTGCTGGCACCAAGTTATACACGAAAATGTGCGGAAATGTTGAGCTTACTTATATTGCACTGAACAAGGAATTTAAGGGAGCAATCTTGGTTAAGAATAAGACGGGAGAGTATACCTTCAACAAGAACGGCAGATTTACGGAGGGAGGCGAAGTAATGCTTTTCCCATCCTATGAGATGAGAGACTGGAGCAAGTTCTTCAAGAAGGGAGACGTGCTCGCTAATAAAGACGGAGATGTGCATGTTATCTTTGAAGGGTTTACAGATAATGCCTACACATGCTTTAAAGGCAAGCATTATCTTTGGAAAGAATGTGACGATCCTTATAGTAAAGAAGAATCCGAATTGATAACTTCTTTATTTAAGAAAGCCAGCTATTATGAAGCTCAGACCTACATTAACACCATCGAGGAACTTTTGGGCGGCAAGTTGAACCGTGAAACGCTGGAGATTGAGAAAATTCAGCATGAGTTCAAGAATGGAGATATAGCTTTTGCCGACTATGGTAATAGACAATATGTATTTATAGTATCAGGCAAAACAGATTTGTCAGAAGGTTATAACTCATTTATTTCTTTAGATTTAAGTAGTCTAACTTTGAGTA
>ERZ1034865.235-NODE-235-length-38872-cov-13.404410_pt1 | contig 38872 bp, 40 predicted proteins | sample MGYA00520632_ERZ1034865 | MGnify/ENA primary metagenome ERZ1034865 (study PRJEB33766, sample SAMN09781738) | gut metagenome | biome: gut microbiome | host: Homo sapiens | place: Madagascar | study: EMG produced TPA metagenomics assembly of the PRJNA485056 data...
TGTACGCTCTTTCTGTCGTTTCTTCTTTCCTTCCCTTAAACTGTCAAATAACGGCAATCAATGTAAGTGAAAAAGAATATATCACCAGAGTTTTATTATGTCAAGCATTTTTTTTCTTAATTATTAATATTTTTTTCATTTTTAGGCATATTTTTAGTTTTTTGGGGAAGAACACACAAAAAAAAGAAATTTTCCCACTTCAAAGACTTTCCTTTTTCTTTATATCATTAGGACAACCAGTTTATATCTGTTGGACAGTATTCCTGTATAACAACTACAGTAAAATGTACAACATATTTTCAAATTTTTGTGTCGTCTATACACACATCCCTTGCTGCAAAGAATCATATATAATTGCAATTTTCAGAGTAACAGAATATAAACAACTCAAAAAAACTAATAAATAAAGTAAAAAAAACAATTGAGGTTTTCTCTGTAAAAAATTATAATAAGCTAGTTTCGAATACATATTAATATTTGAAGCTTATCAAGAGAAATAATCCAGCAGACAACGAGGATGGAAAAAAATGAGATGCCCCTACTGCGGAAGTTTTGACGACAAAGTTACCGAATCCCGGCAAATGGCAAACGGCGAAAGCATACGGAGAAGACGACAGTGCATTTCGTGCGGACACAGATTCACAAGCTACGAAAAAATAGAAGAAAAGCCTTTCATGGTTGTAAAGCGCGACGGAAGAAGACAGCCATTCGACATAAAAAAAGTCGCAAAGGGAATTGAACGTGCACTGGAAAAACGTCCGGTTTCAACAGACTTTATAGACTTGATTGTAAACGAAATTGAAGACGAGGCATACACAGCCGGAAAACTCAAACGCGAAATTTCAACAGAGGAAATCGGAGAGCTTGTTCTAAAAAAACTTAATTCCGTAGACAAAGTCGCATACATTCGTTTCGCAAGCGTGTACCTCCATTTTACAAATCTTGAGGAATTCATAACCGAAGTAAAAAAAATCTCCGAAAGGTAATTTCTCAATTTAAAAAGCCAACATTGAAGAAATCAGCACTATATGGTAGACTGCTAGATTATCCGAGGGGAAAATGAATAAAATCGAAGGCAGACTATATATAATAGGCGCAGGCTTTGCCGGACAAATGATTGCAAACGACATTGCGAAAAAAAAAGTCTTTGGAACAGTTTCTGCGTTTCTCGATGATGATAAAAATTTAATCGGAACAAAAATTGACGGCATACCTGTTATAGGTCCGATTGACAGTATTGCGGACGTTTTGCGTGTAAACGGAGCAGACCAAGCCGTAATTGCAATTCCAAGCGCACCAGTTGAAAGAATCAGAAAAATTTATTCCTCCTTAAAAAAATGCGGATTTCTTCAGATAAAAATTCTGCCTTCAATAAGCCAAGTCATTGACGAAAAAGCCCACATAATTCAGGCCCGCGATATAAATCCGCTGGATATTCTAGGAAGAACTCCAGTAACAATTCCGCTTGCAAAAAGCCTTTCGTATTTAAGAGGAAAACGTGTTCTAATAACAGGCGCAGGCGGCTCAATCGGCAGCGAGCTTGCACGTCAGCTTCTTTCAGGCGGAGCAGAACGGCTTTATCTTTTTGGACACGGCGAGAATTCAATTGTAAATATTTACAGGGAACTTCATGTTCTTCAGGATGAAGGCGTAGGACAAAAGGCTTCAATTGTTCCAATAATCGGCGACATGAAAGACAGGGAATACGTAAAGTACATAATTTCTCACACTCATGCTGATGTTATCTTTCACTGCGCCGCATACAAACATGTTCCAATGATGGAAGAGAATTCTATAGCCGCAATTGAAAACAATGTATTCGGAACAAAGAATCTTCTGGATGCCGCGCTTGAATCTGGAACTGAAAAATTCGTGCTTATTTCAACAGACAAAGCCGTTGAGCCTGTAAGCGTTTACGGCGCAAGCAAAATGCTATGTGAAAAACTTGTAATTCAAGCCGCGCAAAACGCAAAGGAAAACCAAGCGTTTATGTTTGTCCGCTTCGGAAATGTTCTTGGAAGCCGAGGCTCAATTCTTCCTATTTTTATGGAGCAGATTCAAAACGGAGGTCCTGTAACTGTAACCGATCCACAAATGGAACGCTACTTTATGACAATTCCAGAGGCCTGCTCTCTTGTGCTTCAGACTGGAGGCGTTGGAACAAACGGAGCATCGTATCTTTTGGACATGGGCGAGCCTATAAAAATTCTGGAGCTTGCAAAGCAGGTAATAAAGTTTTCTGGATTTACGCCGGACAAAGAAATAAAAATTCAGTTTATCGGAGCAAGAAAAGGCGAACGCTTGGAAGAACCTTTGTGGCTAAAAGAAGAAAATCCTGAGCCTACAGAATACAAAAAAATTCTAAAGCTCACAAATATTTCTCCTAAAAATTTTTCACTTGATAAGTTGATTGATTCTTTAAATCCAATCTGCGTGCTTTCTAAAGGTAAAGAAGAACTTTACAGGAACAGTGGTGAACTGAAAAAAATTCTAAGAAAAGCAGTTCCAACCCTTGACGAATTTTACAAGCGTGAAGAAAACTTATCGGCAAAAAATGAAAAGTCTTATGCAAAGGCGGTTTTATAATGAGTTTAAGCGAGCAAAAAACAGAACTAAAAAAAATGAACGTGCCTTTTTTTAAAGCATCAATTTCAGAAGAAGAAGAGCAAGCCTGCACAAATGTTTTAAGAAGCGGCTGGCTTACAACAGGAAAAGAAACTCATGAATTTGAAAAGGAATTCGCGCAAAAAATAAATTCTCCATTTGCGCTTGCAGTTAACAGCAACACAAGCGGAATGATTCTTGCAATGGAAGCTCTTGGCGTAAAACCTGGCAAAGCAGTTATAACAACGCCCTACACTTTTGTGTCCACAGCAGCCAGTGCGCGGCACCTTGGAGCTGACGTTTATTTTGCCGACATTGAAAAAGAAAACTATTCAATAGATCCAGAAAAAATTGAAGAGATTTTAAAAAGTCCGCATGGAAAAAATGTCGCCGCAATAGTTCCCGTTCACATTGCAGGAAATGTGTGCAACATGAAACACATAATGGAGCTTGCTGAAAAATACAATGTAAAAGTAATAGAAGACTGCGCACATTCATTTCCAAGCAAAACGAGTCTTGGATTTGCCGGAACAATCGGAGACGCAGGAGTATTTTCATTTTATGCAACAAAAACAATCACTTGCGGCGAAGGCGGAATGGTTTGTGTAAAAGACAAAAAAACTGCTGAAAGAATTCTTCAAATGAGGCTTCACGGAATGAACCGGGATGCCTGGGACAGATACACTTCGAATAAAGCAAGCTGGGAATACGACATTGTGGCTTCGGGATTCAAAAGCAACTTGCCAGACATTCTTTCTGCAATAGCAAGAGTTCAGCTAAAAAAAGCCGACATTCTCGATGCAAAGCGAAAAGTTCACGTAAAAAAATACAATGACGCTTTTTCAAAAATGGATTTTGTAAAAATTCCTCCGACTTCGGAAGGAGACGCCTGCCATCTTTACATTCTGAGACTTGACCTTTTAAAGTTAAAATGCACAAGGAATGAATTTGCTTCTATGCTTCAAGAAATGGGAATTGGAATAAGCGTGCATTTTATTCCGCTTTTTCACTTTTCATACTGGAAGAAACTCTACCCTGATTTCACAAAGGAAAAATTTCCTGAGGCTGAAAAAAAATTCCAGGAATCAATTTCAATCCCGCTCTGGCCGGACATGACAGAAGAAATGACAAAATATGTTATTCAGGCAGTGAAAGAAATTGGAGAAAAATATCATGTCTAAAGCTTTATATGCAAAGAAAAATTCAAAAGTTTCTTTTCAGAAAGAATTTTACAGCGACCTTACAATGGACGATATGTATTTTGCAATGATTGTAAGAAGTCCAGTAAGCGAAGGAATTGTAAAATCAGTTTCGCATCCAAACTTGCCGGACGGCTACAGTCTTGTAACTGCGCGTGATGTTCCGGGTTCAAATTTAGTCGATACTTCAAAAGGAAAAATTCCTATTTTCTGTGAAGGAAATATTTCGTATGAAGGAGAGCCGCTTGCACTTTTGGTCGGTCCCGACGAAGCTGTTTTGCAGTCGCTTTTTGATGAGCTTGTTTTGACAATTGACACAAACACAATCGAGGATTACCTTCCTGATGAATTTGACATAAACGCAAAGGCTATTGAAAATTCAGGAAAGAAACAAACAAAGAAAGAATTAAAAATTCAAAATGAAGAGCTTAAAAACATCAAGGAAATCAAAGAAGAATTTTTTTCAGACAAACTTGCGCAGAGAATTATAAAGTTCGGTCCTTGTTTTGAAAAATCAGATGATGAATCCTGCATAGAAAAAATTTTTGAAGAAGCAAAATATGTTGCGGAAAACGAATGGCGCTATGCCTTGAAAACTCCAGATTACGGAGAACCAAACGGCGCAATGTGCTCATGGAAAGAAAATTATGTAACAATCTCAACCCCAACTCAATGGCTGAACAATTTAAGGCACACAGCTTCAGAAGCGCTTGCAATTCCTCCTGAATCAATAACAATAAGAAAAACAACTTCAACAAACAGAGGAACAAACAGCATTTGGTACAATTCAATAATTGCCTGCCAGACTGCGGTTGCCGCAAAAAAAACAGGTCACCCTGTAAAGCTTGTCTACACAAGAAACGAGCAGGAAAAATTTCTGAACAAGATGCAGCCCATTTCAATCAGGAACAAAACTGCGGTAAACGAAAAAGGCGTTATTGAAGCCATGAAAATTCAAATTGAAGTAGACGCAGGCTTTGCAAATCCGTTTGCACAGGAAATAATCGACAGACTTTCAATTGCTTCATGCGGCTGCTACAATCCAAAAAATACTTTTATAACGGCAACTGCAAAAAGTTCCTTAAATCCTGCATCTTCGGTTGACATCCAGCTGATTGATTCCGCGGCATTTTTCGCTGTTGAAAATCAGATTAATGAACTTTGCAATAAATGCAATCTTACGCCTTTAGAGTTCCGGCAGAAAAATCATTTGAACATAGATTTTACAAAAAGAAAAATTCCAAAAGCACAGTTTCTTTTTGAAATTGAAAAATTCAACGAGACGATCGAAGCTCTTTCCAAGCAAAGCGATTTCAACAGAAAATATGCTTCTTACAGACTTGACGCCATGAACTGGAAACTAGGAAGCGGTCCAAAAGAATATGTTTCAGTTTTTTCATCTCCAATGCGCGGAATCGGATTTTCGTGCGCGTTTGAAGGAGCCGGATATTACGGCTCGGAAATTTACAACGGAAGCCACACTCTTGAAGTAACGCTGGAAACAGATTCAGTTTTAACAATCCACTGCCCTCCAGTTTCAAATTCCGTGCATGAAATATGGAGAGGAATCGCCGCTGAAATTTTAAACATTCCGCTTCTTTGCGTAAAAATAAATTCAGTATTCAGTAACGGAGAAGAGCCGCCGCTTCCAGAGAATGTATACAGCAATATAAGCATAATGACTTCGCTTTTGAAAAAATGCTGCCTTGCAATAAAAAGAAGAAAGCCGGACGAACCGCTTCCGTTCAAGGTAAAAAAGAAAACTGCAGCTGTAAAAAAAACAGAATGGAATAATGAAACTTTTTCGGGAAAACCGTTTCATTCAACATCTTTTGCCGCAGCCGCAATTGAACTGGAAATAAATCCATGCACATACCGTGAAAAACTCAGAAGCATAAATCTTGTTTTGAACGGCGGAAAAATTCTTAACATTCAAGCCGCAACTTCCACAGTAAAACTTGGAATACAAAAGGTTCTTTCATCGCTTCTTGAAGATGACAAGGTTGAATGCAAGAACATAAAAATTTCCTTTATGCAATCAGAAAAAGACCCATCGCAAATAGGAGAACTTGTGCATCAGGTTATTCCAGCCGCATACACACAAGCGTTAACTCAAGCCTTGAACTGCACAATAAATTCACTTCCGCTGAAAACTGATTCGCTCTACAAAAAAATCAAAGAGCAAAAGGCAAAAATAAAATCTCAGAAAGAGCAAGAAGCCGAGCAAAAAAACAAAGAACAGACAGAAAAGGAGGAAACTCAAAATGAAAATTCCGCTGTATCTGAACAATAAAAAAATAGTTCTTTCCGCAGAGCCAACAGAATCCCTGCTGTCTGTCTTACGCAAGGAAAAACTTTACAGCGTAAAATGCGGTTGCCAAAAAGGAATGTGCGGAAACTGCATGATTTTGCTTAATGACAAATCCGCCGCAAGCTGCCTTATTCCAGTTGGAATTACCCGCGACTGCCACATTATAACTCTTGAATATTTTCAAAGCAATCCGTGCTATCAAGATATAATCGCAGGTTTTTCCAAGGCAGGAATAAATTTATGCGGATACTGCAATGCCGGAAAAATTTTTACAGCCTACACTATTTTAAAAAATTACTACCGCCCGACTTTGGATCAAATATATTCAGCAATAAAAAATTTGGACTCGTGCTGCACAGATTTTTCCACACTGACAAATGGAATTCTTTATGCAGTCGCCGAAAAACATGCAAGAGAGGGAAAAAGTTCAAATGCCAAAAAGTAAAACAGTATTTATTTCAAAAACCTTATCCGATGTTTTTTACCACATAAAAAGCGTAAATGAAATTCAGCTTCTTGCAGGCTGCACACAGCTAAAAAAAATTCAAGACAAATCAGTTTCGCTTAGAATGATTCCAGAGCTTAACATCATAGACAGAAAAGAGAGACATATAGAATTCGGCAGCGCAGTTTCAATTGCAAATATGATTCTAACAGGCGGACAAAAACTTCCGGTAGTTCTTGCAAAAGCTCTCAAATCAATTGGCACAGAACAAATTAAAAACATTGCGACTTTAGGCGGAAATATTTGCGCCAAAGATTTTAAATATACACTTTGGGCTCCCCTACTCGCACTGAATGCACGGCTGGAAATTAAAAATCAAAATGAAACTCTTTTTATTCCGTTTAACAAATTCACAGGTATTCCTGAAAAGCACATTTTGACAAAAGTAAGAATCCCGCTTGATGAATGGGAAGTTGAAATTTTCAAAAGAGTCGGACCTTCAAACACAATAAACGAACTTTCCGCAAGCTTTGCATTTCTTGCAGATACACAGCGCGGAATGATTGCAAAAATAAGAATCGCATTTGCAGGAAAAGTATTTTTCTATTCGCCGGAATTTGAAAACAGAATTATTGGAACAAGGCTTCCTCTTTCTGCAAAAACAATCGATGATTTGATTGACAACGCAAAAAAAATTTTTGTTGAGCAGAATACAATAACAGATTCAGAACTGATTTTAAAAGCCCAATTTCTAAATCTGCTTCGAAATGCTTTTGAACAGCTTATGTAAAAATAAAATTCCTCATTTAAAATTTGCCCGTTATTTTATAAGCATTGCGTCTCCGTAGCTAAAAAAGCGGTATCTATTTTCAACTGCAATTTTGTATGCATTCAAAATATTTTCACGTCCAGCAAATGCGCTCACAAGCATAATGAGCGTGCTTTCCGGTGTATGAAAATTTGTAAACATTTGATCCACAACTTTAAATTTATATCCCGGATACATAAAAATATTTGTGCTTCTTGTTCCGCCATGTACAATTCCATTTTCATCCGAAGCACTTTCCAAAGTTCTTACACTTGTAGTTCCAACAGCAAGAACCGGTCTGCCTTCTTTCTTTGCTGAATTGATTTTTTCTGCAACATCATAAGGAACTGTATAAAATTCCTCATGCATTTTATGCTCTTCAATATTATCCGCGCGCACAGGAAGAAAAGTTCCAAGTCCCACATGAAGCGTTATCCATTCAAGGTCAACATTCTTTTCCTTTAGCTTTTCCAAAACAAATTCTGTAAAATGAAGCCCCGCCGTAGGACAAGCCGCGCTTCCAGTTTCTTTTGCGTAAATAGTCTGATAACGTTCGCTGTCTGTATCATCATCTTCGCGCCGGATATAAGGCGGAAGCGGAATGTGTCCGTTTTTTTCAAACCAAACTTCTGTAAGCCTGAACGGAAATTCTATAAATCTAAATTCAGTTCCATCATTTTTTGAATCAGAAACAATTTTGCCTTCGCTTCCATCTGGAAACTTATAGACATTTCCCGGCTTCACTTTTTTCGCGCCCTTGACCATCGTATTCCAGACATTTCCTTCGGGTGAAGTTTGATTTAAAAACATAAATTCCTGCTCGCGCCCTGTGTCTGTTTTTATTCCGTAGCATCGGCTTCGGCGGACTTTGCTATTGTTGAAAACCATTAAAGTGCCGGGCTCAACCAAATCAACTAAATCCTTCATGGCATAATGAAAAACTTTTCCCGTCGATTTATCCAAAAACATAAGCTTGTCATTTCCGCGGATTCCAGAAGGTTTCTGCGCAATAAGCTCTTCCGGCAAATCAAAATTAAAGTCACTGGTCTTCATATATTTTTCCTAAAAAAAAGTTGTTTATTTTAAAAATCAAAAACTGGCTCTGACTTTGCATTTTCTTCAAAAGAAATTCCAAGATGATTGTAAGCTTTTTCTGTGGCGACTCTTCCGCGGGGAGTTCTCTGTAAAAGTCCGCACTGAATCAAATAAGGCTCATAATAATCTTCAAGAGTGTCCATCGATTCCCCAATTGAAATGGCAAGAGTTTCCGCGCCAACCGGTCCTCCACCGAATTTTTTTATAATCGCAAGAAGAATTTCCCTGTCATAATTTTCAAGTCCCAAAGAATCAACTCCAAGACGCTCAAGCCCTTTTTTCACAATTGATTTTGTAATAACGCCGCTTCCTTCAACTTGCGCAAAATCTCTCATGCGCCGAAGAATTCTGTTTGTAACACGCGGAGTTCCTCTAGAGCATCCTGCCATAAGCAAAGCCGCATCGTCTTCAACTTGAACATTTAAAATTTTTGCAGAACGCCGGATTATCGAAGCAAGTTCTTCTTTCGTGTAAAAACTGAAACGCTGTATAATTCCAAAGCGGCTTATAAGCGGACTTGAAACCATGCCGGCTTTTGTTGTCGCGCCTACAAGAGTGAATTTCGGAATCGGAATCCTGACAGTTCTTGCAGCGGCTCCTTGACCGATAACCCAGTCAAGCTCATAATCCTCCATCGCAATATAAAGCATTTCTTCAATTGCAGGTTTCAATCTGTGAATTTCATCAATAAAAAAAACGGTCCTCGGAGAAATTGTTGAAAGAATTCCCGCAAGATCCTTTGGCTTTTCCAATGCAGGCGCACTAGTAACTTTAAAGTCCGCACCAAGCTCGTTTGCGGTAATTTGCGCCAAAGTTGTTTTCCCAAGTCCAGGCGGTCCAATCAAAAACAAGTGATCCAAAGCTTCGTGTCGTTTTCTTGCCGCATCTATAAAAACACTAAGATTTTCTTTTACCGTTTGCTGCCCAAGAAATTCACCTAAAAGTGCAGGCCGCAAAGAATTTTCCTGAACATCATCTGAAGAAGCAATATCGGCGCGAACAATATTCACAGAAGATTCCGCCGATTTTCCCTGAGCAGCCTGAAGCGCAAGCTGCGTAACAATATTCATTTCGTCTTCTTCGGAAGGCTTTTTCATATAAGAACTTCTGGCATTTACACTTTTATTCATCTTGCAAGCTCCAGAATTGATTTTTTAAATACTGAATCTTCTTTTGCATTTTGGCTAAGCAAAGAGAATTTTTCATCAGACTGAAGCTCTGAAGAAATTTTTGAAACAGCATCCTCTGCCTTTGCGCGGTCATAGCCCATGCTCACAAGCGCGTCAATCACATCTGCGTAGGCATTATTTTTTCTAACTGCACTAGATATTTTTTCATTTGAAACAAACGAAAGCTTTCCTTTTAAACTCAAAATAATTTTTCCAGCAGTTTTTGGTCCGACTCCTGGAACTTTTTTCAACGCATCAACATCGCCGCTGTCAAGAATTTCAGCCAGAGCCGCAACGGAAATATTGCTCATAATTTTTACCGCGCCTTTCGGTCCGATTCCATCAACTTTTAAAAGATCAAAAAACAACGCCCTTTCATTTTCCGTAGCAAATCCAAAAAGCGACATTAAATTTTCAGTGTGCTGCATCCAGACAAAAACGCGTCCTTTGATTCCCACCGACGGAATTTTTTCAAGCGAAGTGTCGGGAACGGTAACATCCCACTCAATTCCATTTGTTTCTATAAAAAGTTTCTGCGGAAATTTTCCGGTAACAACTCCAGTCAGACTGTTAAACATGGCAAGATTATATATAAATTCCCAAAAAGAAACAATCAAAGAGTTACGGCATACGGACTTTCATACATTTTTAGAAGCGACTCTTTCGTATTGTATTTTTCGCCGACGCAAAATTCTTTTGACCAAGTCATATAATAAGCCCAAGGAATATGCGTTCTTTCCAGAATTGAAACATCCGGAATGTAGCCGACTTCCGCAAGAGCGCAAACTTTATTTTTTGAAGAGCCTTCGCAAAGCTTAAAATATTCAGCTGAATAATCTGTCGGCTCGTATTCAGGATGGTAAACATCAATTGAAACCACATCAACTTTGTCATCTCCCGGATATGCTTCTTTTACATCGCTGTTCCAAACCCAAAGCAAATTATTCAGCTTATGAACATTCGTATAATAGTCAAACATAAGCTCGTAAAGCTTTCCAGCAACAACAGGACCTTTTGCTCCCCACCAAAACCAATCGCCGTAACTTTCATGGAAAGGCCGCCAAAGAATAGGAACATTACTGAACTTTTTCAGAATTTCCGCAATTGAATCCATGTCGCTAAAGAATTTTTTACGTTCTTCTGTTCCTTTTACAAGAATTCTTTCCGCATCAAAATCAGTATTCTTTGAATAAAAGCTTTTTCCTTTTCCCCCAAGCGGCGAAAACCAATGAAAAGTAAAAGTTAAAATACCAGAAGATTCACTAGCCCACTTCAACGCTTGCGCAACTGTATTTTTATTTTCTTCAACTTCGATAAGGCACTCGGAATCAGATTCAGCATAATTTATATTTGGAGAATAAGACAAAAGTTCAAAGCCTCTAAGCTTAGGTTCTTTTCCTGTAATGGATTTTATGAAGTTTATTTCTTCCATTGGTACAGTCTGAGTATGCTGACCTGTTATGATTTTTTTTCCAGAAATTTCATAAAGACACTCAAGAAGTTTTTTTGCCACAGGAATCGCATTTTTATTTGCAGTTTGAACCATAAATATTCCTTGTAAATTTTGCATAAAAAAAAAAGGCTGCCCCCTTATGAAGTCAACAACTTCTAGGACAGCCTGTCGAACAACTGGAAAAAGACTACCAGTTATCCATCATATCATCTTCATCTTTATTTTCAAGGTCATAAAGATCTGTTACAGCTCTCATGTCATCAAGATACATATAGAAAGCGCCTCTTGCTTCCATAGGATTGCAGTCTACACGGAATCCAACAACGCGAAGTCCAGGTCTATCTCCATGATATACACTCTGCTGAACAATTCCATGCTCGCTATCTGGAGAAGGAGGAATGGCGGTTGTAAGTTTTTTCCATCCGCTGAATTCCAATGAACCCATCCAAATTTCAAAGTTGTTTCCATTGTAATCCTGAACCAAAAGCCAAAGCTGATGTCCCATATTGCGTCCGCAAGCCCAAATAGAAACTGTCTTTGTAACACCTTCAATAGGAATCGGCCGGGCAGCTGTGATATAGAATGAATTTACACCACGGCGGAAAAATTCAACTTTAACACCAAGAACTTTTGTATCTTCAATCTGCTGATTTCCAGAATCATTTAATTCCTCTTTTGCAGCAGGACTTCCTTCAAACAAACGTCCTGTAATAACTCCGTTGTCAGAAGAAATATGAACATTCCAGGAACCTTCTCTTTCAAAACGGTCTACACTCACCTCGCGAAGAGCCTGGCGAGCACTGTCATTTCCGATATTTGATGCATCCGGCTCAGAAAGACTGTCTGTCTGAGAAAAAGCAGTTCCAGCAAAAACAGCAGCCAACGCTAAAACAGCAAAACTTATTTTTTTCATTTGTCTTCCACCTTTATTCTTTATTGAACTGTTGTTTCTGTATTATCAGAAGATGTTGTCTCTGACTCGCCGAAATCCGCATCTTTCAAAGCATATCCATCATATACGTTTGCAAGAGTGTTTGTTGTATATTTCAACTGATCAAAATAGATAACGTAATCGTCAACAGCTTCATTCGCATCCGAGCGGATCCTAAATCCAACAAAACTCATGTTCGTTCTTCCCGAGCGGATTCTTGAATGCTGGCGGATATATCCAGGAATATTCACAACAACATTCCTCCAGCCATTGAACATAAGGTTTCCGGCTTTAAGAGAATGAACACGACCGTCCGCATCACGGACAAGAATCTCAAGCCTATAGTTATAGTTTGCGCCCCAAACCCAAAAGTCAACCTGTGTAACAGTTCCTACAAAAGGAATTTCATAGGCAGCGTCATCTTTAGAAGGATAAACTTCAAACCAGTTATCGCCTTTGCGATCATATTTTGCCTTCACACCCAAGACCATCGCGGCAGGATCTGAATCTTTGTGGTAAGGAATCAATGAATTTGGAATTCCTTCAAACTTTTTCAAAATCGGATAGCCTTCAGCAATGAAACGGCTAGACTGAACAGCCCAAGACCATTCCATATCTGTATCGAAGTTGTCGATAACAATTGTTTCAACAGCCTTAGAGCTTGGCTGAGCTACTGCCGGCACGCAGAATGCAAGTCCAAGAATCAGGCTACCTAAAATGACTACGCCCTTTTTCATTAAAAATCTCCTTGAGTACGATTGTTTTTCATGTATCGCCAAGTTTTTATTTTATTTAACTGATTAAAAAAAAATCAACTAAATTATTAACATTTATTATATTTACACAATCATTTTTTGTCAAATGATTTATAAAGTATTTTGCAATTCGGTTTCAGTCTTGAATTTTGCATTTAAATGTTTTATCTTATTAAAAGTCCGAACATTCCGGATACAAGGAGCTAATATGTACAGTTACAAAGATCTTGGACTTGTAAACACAAAAGATTTGTTTGCAAAGGCAATGAAAGGCAAATATGCGATTCCAGCATACAACTTCAACAACATGGAACAGATGCAGGCAATTATTCAGGCTTGCGTTGAAACAAAATCACCTGTAATCCTTCAGGTTTCAAAGGGCGCAAGAGCTTATGCAGACAAGTACATTCTGCGCAACATGGCCCGCGGAGCTGTTGAATACGCACATGAGCTTGGATGCGACATTCCGATCGTTCTTCACCTTGACCACGGTCCTAACTTTGAAGTTGCAAAAGACTGCATTGACAATGGATTCTCTTCTGTAATGATTGACGGCTCTTCACTTCCTTATGAAGAGAACATCGCTGTTACAAAGAAAGTTGTTGAATACGCGCACTCACAGAAAGACTACGTTACCGTAGAAGCTGAGCTTGGAGTTCTCGCAGGTGTTGAAGATGAAGTTGCCTCAGCAGAAAGCCACTACACAAAACCGGAAGAAGTTGTTGATTTCACAAGCAAGACAGGATGCGATTCTCTCGCAATCTCAATCGGAACTTCACACGGAAGATGCAAATTCACACCAGAGCAGTGCACACGCAGCCCGGACGGAGTTCTTATTCCACCGCCACTCGCATTCGATGTTCTTGAAGCGATTGAAAAACAGCTTCCAGGATTCCCAATCGTACTCCACGGCTCATCTTCTGTTCCAATGGAATATGTAAGAATCATCGAGCAGTTCGGCGGAAAAATTCCTGATTCAGTTGGAATTCCGGAAGAGCAGCTCCGCAAGGCTTCAAAGTCAGCAGTTTGCAAAATCAACATCGACTCAGACGGACGCCTCGCAATGACAGCAGCAATCCGCAAATTCTTTGCAGAGCACCCGGATAAATTCGACCCGCGCGAATACCTTGGACCTGCACGCGAAGAACTCAAGAAAATGTACATGCACAAAAACATTGACGTTCTTGGTTCAGCAGGACACGCATTGGACTAGTCCATTAAAGAAATAAATTCTTTATACGGGGGAATTTCATTTTATATGAAGTTTCTCCGTTTTTTTTATGCGAAAAATATCTTTATAATGAAACTGTTGAAAAAAAACTTTTTTGCCGCTAAACTAATCAAATATGTACTCATTTTTAATTTTATCGATTCCGGCTACAGTTATTTTTTATTGCTGCATTCATACTGAGTACAGCTTCAAAAGTTTCTTTGGTCCTATCGCAATCGGACTTACAGCAGGAATTGTCTCAGCAATCTTCAAGGAATATTTTATTTTTTCAGCCTATGTCGCCACATCGGGATTTTTCGAGCATTTTCTGCACATACTGAAAACAACATTTTTTCCGCCGGTAATTTTATTTGCGTTCTGGGATTTATTTTCAAAAGACGGAACAAGATACAAAACAACATCGGCATTTCCGCTGCTAGCATCATTTTACGCAATTTTTCTTCCATACATATCAATTTCAAGTCCTGAAAAACACTCATTTTTCTTTTTATTTGAAAATCCGATTCTCTTTATCTGCACAGCATTTTTTTCTCAGGCTTTTTATTTGAAAATAAAACTCAGCATAGAGTCCAAGAAAAAAAACAAAACCGCAGTTTTTGCAATTGCATTCTTTGTAATTTCATCCATACTGCCGGCAATTCAAACCTTGTGGTATTTTAAAATATTCGGATTTGCACACGCCGTGCTCGCAGTTATTTTTGCCATGGCAACATTTATTTTCTATAAAATTACGTTCATCAAAGAAAATTCACTAGACACAGTTCTATAATTTCTGATAAAATACTTGTTATGCTATGCGAGTATTTTATACTCTAGGAGGATAATTGGCAGACAACAAAGGTATGCGCATAAATGAACAGATACGCGTAAGAGAGATCAGACTCATTGATGATGAAGGTGAACAGAAGGGAATTGTCCCTACAATTGAAGCCCTCAGAATGGCAAAGGATCGAGACCTCGACCTTGTAGAAGTTTCGCCAAACGCAAATCCGCCGGTTTGTAAAATACTGGATTTCGGAAAGTACAAGTTCGAACAGGAGAAAAAGCTTCGTGACTCCAAAAAGAACCAGAAAGTACTCAAGCTCAAGGAGATTCGTATGCAGCCTAAAATCGGCGCAGGCGACCTTGACACGAAAGCAAAGCATGTTCAGGAATTTCTAAACGAGGGCGACAAAGTGAAAGTTACAATCCGTTTCCGCGGACGTGAGCTTGCACACACAGAACTTGGTTATGATGTACTGAAAGAAGTTGAAAAAAGACTTGTCGAAGGTTCTTATGCAATCGAAAAGCCAGCCGCAATGGAAGGCAGATTCATGTCTATGACCTTGAACTCAAAAGTCAAAAAGCAGGGGTAAAACTATGCCTAAGATGAAAACAAAGAAATCCGCATCAAAGCGCTTTTCTTTAACCGGTACTGGAAAAGTTAAGTACAAGAAAATGAATCTTCGTCATATTTTGACAAAGAGATCACCAAAAAGAAAGATGCACTTGCGCCATGCAGGAATTCTTTCTGAAGATTCAGCAGCAAGAATCCGCAAACAGCAGCTTCCATACGGCTGATTTTAGGAGTAAAAGATGTCTAGAGCGATAGATGGAACAAAACGTAAAAACCGCCGTGTAAAACTCTTAAAGCTTGCAAAAGGCTTTAAAGGCGACAGAAAATCAAATTACAAAGCTGCAAAAGACGCTGTTGTAAAAGCACTTGACCATTCTTATGTTGGCCGCAAACTTAAAAAGCGTGACTACAGAAGCCTTTGGATTGCCCGTATCAATGCGGCAGTTCGCGCTGAAGGAATGTCATACAGCCGTTTTATTGACGGTCTTGTAAAAGCTGGTGTTACACTCAACCGCAAAGCATTGAGCAATATGGCTATCGAAGATCCAGTTGCATTCAAGGCTGTTGTTGAAGTTGCAAAAAACGCAGTAAAGGCATAAAAAATGATTAAACTCGATCAAGTTTTGTTGTTGCAGGAAAAAGTAGAAGCCGCTGTTGAAAAAATCAGTTCACTGGCTGATAAAGTTTCGCAGCTTGAATCTGAAAACGATGCTTTGCGTAGTAAATGCGCCGAGCTTACAAAAGCGTTTTCTGAAAAAACGGAGCTGGTTTCTACAATTGAATCAACACAGGCCAAGATCGAGGAGAGCATTTTGAAAACATTAAATCGTCTTGACTCTGTTGAAGATGCAATTCTTAGCGGTCAAGGCGTACAAACTGGCAACGAAAACTCTTCGGAATCACAGCCAGTTCAAAATGAAATTCCACAGGAAGAAAACACAGATTCTGAGCAGCAGGCATCAGAGCAGACAGTTGTTTCAGAACCTCAGATTTTCCAGCAGGAAGAACCAAAACAAATGCAAGAAAATCCGGCTGAGCCGCAGACAGATTTAAACGGACAGTTTGATATTTTCTAATACGCAGGAGAAAAACTGCATTGGGAAAACTTCAAATTGAATTGCTCGGAGCATCATTTTCCGCACAGGCTTCAGAAGAAGATGCCTATCTTGCAAAACTTCTATCCTATTATAAAGAAATCACTGAATCCATAAAAAATTCTTCCGGTGTAAAAGACTCATTAAAAATAAGCATTTTATCTGGAATTGCGCTCGTAGATGAGCTTTACAAGGAAAAACAAAAATCTATTTCACTTTCAAAAGCAGTTCCAACCGAAGATGATGAAAAAGCAGAAAGAATCGCGCAGAATATAATAGAAAAAATCAGCGGAGCATTGGAATGATTTTTGTTGACGCAGATTCATGTGAAAAAAATGCAAGAGAATTTATTTTAAATACGGCGGTCAAAAAAAATCTAAAAGTAATATTTGCCGCAAACAAAAATATTCCGTTTTCATTTAGCAATCCACTTTTCAAAATGGAAATATGTTCCAAAGAAAAAAATTCCGCAGACGATTTTATTGTGGAAAATTCCAAGCCGGGCGATATAGTTATAACAAGAGACTTAATTTTGGCGCAAAGAATTTTTAACAAAAAAATATCAGTAATGAATGACAAGGGAACTGTTTTCAATAAAGAAAATCTCGAATATTTTATAGAAGAACGTATGCTAAGCATTCAAATGAAAAGCCTTGGAGTTTCAACTGGCGGAAAATGGAAAAACTACAGCAGAAAAGATTTTGAAAAATTCAAAAGCGTCTTCTCCGCCCTTCTTGAAAATTCGTTCAGCTGATTGCGTTGTTAATATCTTCCAGACGGTCTTTTATCTGCATAAAGGCATCCACAAGTTCCGGATCAAACTGATGTCCGCGCTGCTCACAGATTTCATTAAATGTATCTTCAACACTCCATTCAGCCTTATAGCATCTTTTGTGGCGAAGCGCGTCATAAACATCTGCAAGCGAAACAATTCTTGCCGCAAGTGGAATTTTATCCTCTTTTAAAGCCTGTTCAATTTCGTGCGGCATTTTTGTTGCAGGAATATAATCCATATAGTCAAAGTTTCCAGGGTAGCCCTTGTTTCCTCCGTCCCAGCGGTCATGGTGATGAAGACAGACATCGCGCGCCATTATATCCAAATCATTTTCAACTGGAGTAAAAATCTGCGCGCCAACACAAGTGTGCCCTTTCATAATATCGCGCTCATCTTCATCAAGAATTCCCTGCTTCTTTAAAATTTCATCAGGAATTGCAACCTTTCCTACATCGTGGCATCTCGCGGCAAGACGAAGATTATCACGGAATTTATTTCGTTCTTTTTCTGGAATCCTTTTGTTAGAAGCATAGCGGTCATATATTTCAAGAGAAAAGCGGGAAACTCTTTCAACGTGCGCGCCCGTTTCCTTTGGATCGCGGAAACCGGCAGTTTTTACAAGACGGTCAACATTAAGCCTTGTAAGATAAGCATATTCGTAAATCGAACCGACTTTTGCGGCAAACTGGGAAATATAAAATTCAGAATCCTTGTCAAAAGGAATAACATTTCCGTCCTCGTCCTTTGCATTTATAATCTGAAGAATTCCAAGAACTTTTCCGTTTGTCATTATGAGCGGAATCGTAAGCATTGATTTTGTGTGATAGCCGTTTTTTTCATCATTCGCCGAATTAAATTCAAAAAGCCTTACTTCTTTTTTTTCATCATCGACAAAATCAGGCAAGTTATAGACATCTGGAATATTTATAAGTTTTTTGGAAAGAACGCAGTAGCCGGAAATCGACTGGTTTGTAGGAACAAGATAAAAAGAAGTGTACGAAAGCTTTTCTCCGGGAGCAAGCTGATTCTGCATCGTATCGTTCTGACTATAACGAATCCAAAGTTTGTTTTCCTTGCTGTCGTACTCATAAATTGAACCAGCGTCGGCATTGACAATTTTACGCGCACCAGTCAAAATATTTTCCAAAAGAATATCAACGTCTCTTATTTCTTTAAGCTGCTCTTCTATTTCCGTTATAAGACTCTGTTTCCTTTCTTGTTTAGACATAGTTCAACGTCCTTTACTTTTTTCAATTTACAAAATTATAAATCAATTCAAAACAAAATTCAATTAATTCAGGCGACTTGAATAAAATTAGCGCGCTATGATTTTTTTATCAAGGAAAAATAAAGCGGACCTGCACCAAAAGACTTATCGGGCAAAATGTGAAATCCAAATTCTGTTTTTTCTGCAAATGAAAAATAATCTTCAAGAGAAAAATCTTGCGGACAGAAAATATCAGCTTTTATAGATTTCCTATTTAAATCAAAAATTTCTTTCATAAAATCTTTTGAAGCAATATTCACATCTGGAAATTTTTTCAACAGCTTTGAAACAACTCCGTCATTTTCATGCGGACACAAAGCACAAGTCGCATATAAGAGAAAACCGTTTTTTTTCAGCAGTCTGAATGCACAGGAAAGAAGTGCCCACTGCTCCATTGAAACAGTTTTTATTCGTGAAGGAGTCCATTGCTCAAGATATTTTTTATCATTCAAAACATGACGTTCGCTCGAACACGGCGCATCCAAAAGAATGCTTTCATAACATTCAGATACACGCCTGCACCAAGAAGCTCCGTCACTCAAACATACTTTTACATTGCAAGAAATTTCAGGCGGAAGTGAAGATTCTACAACTTTTGAAAGGCGTTTTTTTCTTGAAGAAGAGCGTTCATTTGAAAAAAGCACAGCATCGTCATTTTTGTTTCCTGCCAGAACTAAAGTTTTTCCACCAGGAGCCGCGCACAAGTCAAGAATTTTTTCAGAATCTTTTACAGGCAGACAAAGAGCTGCGACAATGCTTGCAGGATCTAAAAAATAACTTTCACAATTTTTATAAGACAGCTCTGCGTGCAAAGTCTCCGAGGCAAGAGAAGCCTTTAATTTTTCCCAACGTTCGGTAAAAATTTCAGAATAAAACTTTTCAAATGCCATTTGCCCAAAAACTTTTTGCGTTTTAGTTTTCTTCAATTTTTATAATCCTCTTTTTTAATTTAAAGTCCAGCACTTTTTTTTCTGCCTCGCAAAGACGAGTTGCAAAAAATTTATCGTCTGCAGCAAGATTTAAAAGCGATTTTGCAACTGAAAGAAATTTTTTTTCACTAAGCATAATCACGTCCACGCCAGAAATTATAGCATTTGCAGCAACTTGTTCTGGAGGCGAATCTGAAATCGCTCCCATAAAAATATCATCGCTCATAACAAGACCTTCAAAGCCAAGCCGCGACTGAAGAATTTCTTTTATCCAAAAACTGCTCATGCAAGCCGGATTTTCATCAAGAGAATTTATTTTTGCATGGCTTACCAAAACACAAGATGGATTCGATTTTAAAATCAATGCAAATGGAAAAATAAAATTTTTGAAAACTTCAGAAGACGAAAGCGTTATTTCTACAGAGGCAGTGTGAGGATCTGAATTCGCATTTCCCGGAAAATGTTTTGCAACCGAAGCAATTCCGTTTTCCTCGTAAGCTCTTATACAAACCATGCTGTATGCAACTGACTTTGGGACACTGCCAAAAGTTCTTGTTCCTAAAAATAATTTATTTGATTCAATTTCAGCTTCGGCAACTGGCGCAAGATTCATCGTGACTCCAAGTTCTTTCATTTGCACTGCCTGATTTGAATAAATCGACTTTGCTTCTTGCAATGTATAATTTACGCTGATTATTTTTTCCGAAGGAAGATGCGATGTGATTTTTTTTAAGCGGTTAACTTCTCCGCCTTCCTGATCAACCGCAATAAAAGGAAGCGGACTTTTGTTTTTTTTGTAAAAAGCATTTATTGAAGAAATATAATTTTTCAGCTGCTCTTTTGAATCTCCAATATTATAAGAAAACAAAATAATTCCGCCAGGAACAACTGCTGCTCCGTCTTCAAGAAATTCAACTGGATAAAAAGTTTCATTGCCTTCAACATTGACTAAAAAAATCTGCGAAATTTTTTCTATTTCAGAAAGTCTGCCCCAAATTTTTTCAGCAGGAGTTGTTGAATACAAAGGAAAAAAAACAAGCGGCAATGCAAGAAATTTCAGCGCAACATTTTTCATGGCAGAAATTATAATTTAGCTTTTAATTTAAGTCTATCGTTTCATCTTGGAGTTGTAAAAAAAAACTGCTACAATCAGAATATGAAAAAAATCATTATTGTAACAGGAGCTTCAAGCGGAATGGGATTTTGGTTTGCAAAACTGCTTGCCCATGAAAGCTCTGAGTTTGAAAAACTTTCCAGCGATGAGCTTTGGATTATAGCCAGAAGAAAAGAGCGGCTTGAAGAATTAAGAGCTCAAATTGAAAATGAATCATTTCAAGAAAAAATAAAATTTCCAAAAGTAAAAATTTTTCCAATCGACATTTCAGGAATTCAAGGAGCTTTAAAAATAAAAGAGCTTTTTGAAAACGAAAAGTCAAAGGGAGATTTTAAAATAAACGTTCTTGTAAACAACGCAGGCTTTGGAACTTACGGAGAATTCGCGAAAACTGACATAATGCGCGAAATGAAAATGATCGATCTTGACTGCACTTCCCTAACTGGAATAACAGGCTTCGCGATTCCTTATATGCAAAAAGGCTCGCGGATTATAAACGTTGCAAGCTTGGCATCTTTTTTGCCACTCGGAAACTTTGCAGTCTATGGAGCTTGCAAAAGCTATGTGTTAAGTTTTTCTGTTGCACTTGCTGCTGAACTCAAGCACAAAGGAATAAAAGTTACCGCATTGTGTCCAGGACCTGTAAGTACTGAATTTGCAGACGTTGCTTCAAGGGGCGCAAGAAAAAAAGTTCGGCATGGACTTTCACCTGAAAAAACTGTACTGGACGCGATAAAATGTTCACGCAAGGGGAAACTTTATTCCATGAAATTTTTCAAATGGAAATTCAAGGCGGCGGCAAGCAGATTTGTAGGACGATATTTTGGTGCCTGGGCAACTTACAAATTTTGCAAACGTCCTAGCAATTGAATTTTAAATCATAAAATGCTATTCTAAAAAAAGGACGCCGGTTGTGTTCAGCAGATGCTGTCTGTGCACTCTAAAGAAAACCGTCCAAAAGCAAAATATTTTTGGAGGACGATTATGCACTCAACATTCAGCAAAAGCGCGCTCTTCACAGATTTCTATGAACTTACAATGGCGCAGGGATATTGGAAACAGAACATGAACCATCCGGTTGTGTTCGATATGTTTTTCAGAAGACAGCCTTTTAACGGCGGATTCAGTGTTTTTGCAGGAATCGAGCCGCTTCTGGATTCTCTTGAAGATTTTTCTTTTGATGAAGATGAAATTTCCTATTTGAGAGAACAAGACATTTTTGAAGAAGGCTTTCTTGAATATCTAAAAGGCTTTAAATTTTTCGGTGATTTATATTCATTTGAAGAAGGCTCAGTCATTTTTCCGCAGGAACCGCTTGTAAGAATCCACGCAAATTTAATTGAAGCCCAGATAATTGAAGGACTTGTCTTGAATCTTTGCAACTTCCAAAGCCTGATTGCAACAAAAACCGCAAGAGTCTGGCTTTCAAGCAAAAAAGGAAATGTAATGGAATTCGGACTCAGAAGAGCACAAGGCCCAGACGGCGGAATGAGCGCAACCAGAGCCTCGTATATCGGAGGAGCGGCAGGAACAAGCAACACTCTTGCAGGAAAAATATATGGAATTCCTGTAATGGGGACAATGGCACATTCCTGGGTAATGTCGTTTCCAAGCGAACTTGAAGCCTTTGAAGCTTACGCAAGACTTTATCCAAACAAGACAATTTTCCTGATTGACACTTACGACACTTTAAAGAGCGGAATAAAAAACGCAATAAAGGCAGGAACAAAACTTGTTGAGCAAGGGTACAACTTTGGAGTACGTCTTGACTCCGGAGACATTTCATATTTAACAGCCGAAGTACGAAAGGAACTTGATAAGGCAGGATTTCCACAGGCCTTCATTTGCGTTTCCAATGACTTGACAGAAGAAATAATTGAAACTCTCGTTCAGCAAAATGCGCCGATTGCAAGCTGGGGCGTTGGAACTCACATGGTAACAGGCGGAACAGAATCCAGTTTTACAGGAGTTTACAAGCTTGCCGCAAAGAAAAGCGGAAATGAATTTATTCCCACAATGAAATTCAGCGACAATCCTTCAAAGAACACAAACCCTGGAATAAAAAATGTGTTCAGGCTTTACGATGAAAAAGGAATGGCGCGCGCTGACATTTTGGCACTTGACGAAGAAACTTTAGAAGCCGGAAAAGAATACCGATACTTTCATCCGATGGTTGACTACAGGCAATTTTCGTTTACAGCTTCACAGATAAAACCAATGCTAAAAAAACGGCTTGAAAACGGCAAAAGAACAGAGCCTCGCCTTTCTGATTCCGAACAACTGAAAATAAGTAGACGAAGAATGATGGAAGAAATTGAAACTCTAGATCCTTCGTTCAAGAGAATTTTAAATCCGCATATTTACAAAGTTTCCATGACAGAAAAGATGAAAGATTTAAAACTCGCTTTTATAAAAGCCAATATCCGCTGATTTTTTTCTTGTCATCCAGCGACTTTATTTTTTCCGCAGGCAGAGTAATTCTCATTGAATAATGACCTTTGTATTCTCTGTCTATGCGGATTTTTACAGACTTTTCATTTCGGCAGGCTTTGCGCAGCTCACAAATATACGAAAACAAAACTGCTCTCTTTTCCGGCAGATAGCTCCCGAACAAAAGCGATATAAGTTCCTTTTCCGAAACTTCTTTTTCAAGCCGCTCATGCAGATACTTAAAGACCTTGAATCTTGACGGTGAAATTTTATGAACTGCCTGAAATTTTTCCAAGTCTAGCTGCAAAAGTTTTTCTTCCTCAGTCAAAAAAGTTTCAGGACGGTTTATTACATTTATATATTTATTGAACCGTTCACTTTTCAAAAACACTTCAATCAAAAAAAATGTGTCTTCAAGTTTATCTATGCGCTCAGGAGCAATCCGCGGAACAAGATAGGTTTTATTTTTTGAAATCCAAAATGCAGTCATCTTGTCAAGCTCAGGAAAAGGATCATTGAAAACAACAACTGGCGCAGGATTCGGCATCATGGACATTTCAATATAAGGATTAAAAACATCGCTTTGAAACGTTCGGACATCAATCAAAACGTAGTCAAGAGCACCATGCTCAACAAGTTTCAACGCCACATAAAACTCATGCGGCTTTAAGAAAATTTTTACGTCACTGCCAAAAGTTTCTATTCGAAGCGCAAGATATTTGCAAACTTTTAAAAGATCTGGCTTTATAAGCAGATAAACCTTTCCCATGAGACCTCCCCTAAGTAATTAAAAAATACAAAACTTTAACAAGCAGAAATTCTTGCCAAGCAATTTTTCCAGCTATCATTTTTTCCTCATGTTTCCAGTTATAAAAAGTTCATCTTGATACCAGTCAATAAGCAGGCTGAAATATTCATCATAATAGCCTTCATGAATCATAAGGAATTTATAAACGTTTCCTGTTTTTAACTTGGAGAAATCAACTTTGGAAGCATCAACCCATTTTGAGCCGACTTGAATTCTAAACAGGGAGCTTTGCGTTAAATCTTTTCCAGTTTCACAGTCCATGGCAGAAAAATGTACGGTAATATTCCGGCTTGCGTTTTTTAAGAAATCAAGATTCATAAGAACTTTTTCTTTTCCAACAGAAATGCTTTTCCACCAGACATAAGGTCCTTCAGCAATTTTTATTCTGTATTCGCCAGGACGCAGAAAAACATCCTTGGTTATGTACTCAAGATTTTTTCCTTTTGAAGAATTTTTTGCAACTGAAAAAACTCTCCGTGTGTTTGGAACTTCTGGGATTCCGTCATTATCGTTCACAAAGAAAAATGCGCGCGCAGGAAGGTCGGCATTTACACTGGCAGTTGAAGGCATGAGCATAGACAAAGAAACAGGAGTAAACCAATTTCTAAGAACAGTTCTATGAATCATTCCAGAATTCCAAGCCTCACAAAAAAGAAGCGCAACCGCACAAACTGCACAAGCCCCAAGCGCAATCAGTTTGGCTTTATAATTTTTGGGAATATACAAAGGAAACTTTATTGTCTTAGTAGAAATTATAGACTGAGCAAGCGAAACTCTTATTGCATGCGTATCGTAATTTTTTAAGTACCGTCTTACTTTTGCAATTACAGGCTCCAAGCTTTTGTATCGCTTTTCTGGATCAGGCTTCATCATTTTTCTAATAAGAGTTTTTACAACAGGCGGAAGATTTTTTACAATTTTCTGCGGCGGAATATATTTTCCTTTTTTTATTTTTGCAATTGTTTCTGGAGCCATGTCTCCCGCATAAGGCTTAGAGCCAGTAACCATTTCATAAAGCATTACGCCCATTGAATAAATATCAGCGCGAACATCCACAGAACTTGAATCCATGAGTTGCTCTGGAGACATATAGGCAGGAGTTCCAAGCGTAGAGCCGGCTTGCGTTATAGAACTGTTTTTTGTAGAAACAACAGTTTTATCAGAGTCCACAGTTTTCTTTGGCTCTTCAAATTCGTCTTTTTCATCACTGGCAATTCCAAAGTCCGCAAGTTTTACTTCGGCTCTTTTTGAAATAAGAATGTTTCCCGGCTTTATGTCGCGGTGAACAATATCCTTTGAATGCGCATTTTTCAAACCAAGGCAGGCATCAAGAAAAATCAAAAGCGCAAGCTCAGGCGGAAGAGAAACCTGCTTTTCAATAAGCTTGTCCAAAGACATTCCGTCAACAAACTCAAGCACAATATAGTTTGCTCTGCCTTCAGTAAAATAATCGAACATCCTAACAACATAAGGACTGGACAGCTCGCTTAAAATCCGTGCTTCCCTTTTGAACCTTTCACGGATTGCAGCCCCGCCGCTTTTTAAAATAAGTTTTTTTATGACGACTTTCCGCTTTAATTCAGGATGAGTCGCAAGATACACAGCGCCCATTCCGCCAGTCGCAATTTTTGTGCAGTTTTTGTATTTTCCAATCGTCTCGCTTTCCATTGGATACTCCGATTTTATTTTATAAAACACTTTTTATGTCAATTTCAGGATTGAATTTTTTTTCAGGAACAACAATAGCAACATTCATTTCATTTGGATTATGCAGCTGCAGATAAGTTCCGTCTTGGCGCAGCAAATATTTTCCATCTTTTACAGGACGATGACCGCCAAACCACAAAACGCCGCTTCTTTTCGCGGAAGGATTCAAATTTTTAAAAAGCTTTTTCACGCTCCCCTTTTCAGCCGCATCATTCGCAGTCCAAGTAAGACCTAGAACAACATCGTCATTTTTGTGATAGTCAACAATTTGCTTTCTTGAAAAACAGCAGGCAGGCTCGGCATGGCTCACAGCAAAATCATAGAACAAAGCGCAAACCGGCAAAGCCTTTTCCCACAGACTTATCAAATGAAGAATCACATCGCCGTAAACTTGCCGGATAAAATCGCAGCACATGCTTCCTTCCTGCACAAATTTTCTAAAAGCAAGATTTCCGTGGCAGCTTTCATTAAAAATGTTCTCGTGGTTTCCTTTTAAAAAGTGAAAATTCTCAGTGAAATTATTTTTTAGCTCCATGATAATCATAAGAGTTGAAATATTTTCCTTCATTTCTTCCTGCATAGGCTGACCGGCGTAAACATCCATCGACCAGTCTTTATAAGCCGCAATCCACCTTTCATAACCACGCATCTCCGAATGAAACGCATCTCCAACGCAAATAACAAAAATTTTTTTCTCATTCAAAAGAGACAAAACTGATTCATCTTCAATTTTAAAATCAAGCAGCTTTAAAAGAAAATCTGCGCGTGCATGAATATCAGGAACTATTATAGAAGGAATTTTTTCAGACGAAAAATCAAGAAGACCGCCTGGCTTGCAATCTGAACCAACAGGTCTATAAGACGGACTTTCATTTTCAAGAGTAGACAAAGATTTATCCAAAAAGAGCTGAAATTCGCATTCTTCTGGAAAAGAATTTGAGTCGTTTATTTCATGCAGATGATTTCTAAAACAATCCAGCTCTTCTTTTGAAAACATTCTAGCCCATTATAAGATTTGAAGAGCCAATTGTAAGCTTGTCTCCGGCATTAAGCTTAACATATTTATCCGGCGGAATCCTGCGACCGTTTAAAAATGTTCCGTTTGTGCTTCCTTCATCTTTCAAGAAATAGGCATCACGGATTTTTTGAATGATGCAGTGATGACGGCTTGCCAGTTTTGAGTCAATCACAATATCATTATCGGATTCACGACCCATTGTGATTTTTGCGGCAATCTGAATTTTTTTCTTATTGAAAACAAGATACGAAACCTGCTGAGATTCCGCAATTTTGTCCAAATGCTGCCCCAAAGGACTTGAATTTATAATAGTTGTATCAGCCATAAAATATATTATAAAACAGTTTTTCAAATTTTCAAGTTTTATTTCAAGTTATATGAAAAAAAATTTTTCATTACAAAACAAAAACGCTATTGACACAGATAAGATTTTAATGCTATATTCAGTAGCACATGGGGTGTTAGCGAAGCTGGTTATCGCGCTGGCCTGTCACGCCGGAGACCACGGGTTCGAGTCCCGTACATCCCGTTGTACCGTTCGTTATGAGCGGTATTTTTTTTATTCGGGCAATAGCGCAGCTGGTAGCGCGCTAGCTTCGGGAGTTAGAGGTCCCGGGTTCGAATCCCGGTTGCCCGACACTTTTTCCTTTCAAAAAAAATCAAATAATGTGTTTACCGCAACTAAAATAGAAACTGAAGTATTAAAAATTCTCAATCAAATAGAATTTCTTGAAAAAGAGCAAACAATAGAAGAAATCTTCCAAAACAGAGAAAAAAATTCCGCCCAAACACCCCTGATTATAAAAAATGCGCTGAATGGCTGCATTGCAAAAGGATTTGCAGCTCCAACTGGCGACGGAAAATTCAAAATTACAGAAGAAGGAAAAAAGCAGATTTAAATTTACTGATACAAAGCGTTGTACTGCCTTGCAATCCGCTCCCAGCTGTAAAGACGCTTTCCCGCCTCTCCCATTTCGCGCGCGATTTCCGCAAATTTTCCGCTTTTATTTTTCATCAGATTCTGCAAATCTTCCGCAATTTTCCAGTAAAGGCATTTTTCTTCTGTTGTGGCGCGATTGTAAACGCAGTCAAACGCAAGAATCGGAATAGAAAAATTCATCGCCTCAACAAGAGATGGATTTGTTCCGCCTGCGCTGTGTCCATGAATATAAACATGGGCATTTGAGCGAAGCCAGTTCACGATATGCGGCTCGTAAATCGGTGCAAGCAAGTGAATATTTTTGCATACGCTGAATTTTTCTTTTAAGCAACGACCATACTCCGATTTTTCCCAATTGCCTACAAAAACAAGAGTCTCGTCCAGCATTTCGGAGAATGCCTCAAGAATCACATGGACATTATTTTCAGGCTCAATCCGGCAGACAGTAACCGAATAAGGCTCGCGGCAGAACGGATATCTTTCAAACAAAGAATTGTCCTGAACACTCGAAACCTGGTCGCCGCCATACGCAATCAGCTCAACTCTCTTGTTTTTTTACGATTTTTGAATATTCAGATTTTATGTAGTCAATAATCCCTTTGTTATCGCCAATCACAATGTAGGAATATTTTACAGCCATTTTCTCGCTGAGCTTCAAAAGTTTTTTAGCATACCACTTCCATTTGTCGCGCCGCCATTCAAGACCGTCAACTGCTTTCCGTTGTCGTGGATGATTCGTGCTTTTGCTTCCGGATACTTTTCCTTTACTCTTGCAACCAGAAGCTCAATGTTTATTCCCTCCATATTTTCGCATAATGCCCAGTCCAGAATTTTTCCGCTCATGCGGAGCCTCGGGCTGGTCAAAGCCTTTTTTCTTTGCTTCTCCTTCATTTTTAGCCCATTTGTGGACTAAATCGTACTCTTTCATGATGTTGTAGACGCTTGCAGGGCGGACAAAGGCTACATTTTCGTCAGTCATCTGTCAGGCAAGGTAGCGGTAGCCGTACAGGAAGTTCTTGTGGGTAAGGACATATTTTACAACAGCCGTTCTTTCTTCAGGCGTATACCAGTTGAGTTTCGGCGTTTCGTGATTATGCCTTGTCTCAATTCCTTTCCTCGTCCGCCATTCATGCCAGGTACTTTTAGAAACTCCTGCAAAAGCTACAAGATCTGAAACCTTGATTTTGCTTTTCTCATGAAACTTCTGCACTTCAGTTTCTATCAGGGTCCGCGTTTTAAGGCTGACCTTTTAAAACTGCTAAAATCATTGAAGATTTTTCAGACTTGGAGCTTCATTCGTTTGACTGGGCAGAAAAACATGGCTTTCAACGAGTATATTTTAAAAGCGAATCGAAAGAACTGTATGAGAAAAATGGACGCTACACAGTCTTTTACGATGAAACAAAGCCGCCCGCACATTCAAAGTTTTCAATACTTCATGAGCTTTTTCATTATGAAAGCAATCATGATTTAAACGCAGGCGAAAAAAATACAGAACTTTATAATAAGCAAGAACTTGAGGCAAATTTCTTTGCCGCAGAAATCCGTTTTAAGACGTTAAAAAGCTATCCAAATTTTTTACGTTCAAATGAAGAAAAAGAATTTGACGAATATCTTGTAAAATTTACTTTCAAAAAATTTAGTGAATTTGTTTGTAAATTTAAAATAATCAGGGCTGCCCATTTCTTTTTGGACAGCCCCTCTCTTATTTATAACTTCTATTGCTTCAATCTAAAAAAGATGTTGCAAAAGAACAAAATGCTTTTACTCGAGAAATAAAGGCAACTTCAATTCTGTGCGTCAAAAATTTTATTTTGGGTGCTTTTGCCGCTCCAATTCCATAGATAATCCAATATTCGTTATATTTAAAAGCAGTAACAACAGACCTAAGATTATTTTCTTTTACACGCACAAAAGAAATACAAGCCATGTCATTTAAGTTTTTTGACTTATAAAGCAGAAAATTTTCATAATCTGTTTTTATCGAAATTTCCGCAGTGTAAACTTCAAAAGGCGGCATTTCCATATCAACAGTAAAACTGTGAATTCCATCAACCTGCGAATCAGAAAGAATTTTGCAGTATGAATAAAGCGGAGCTGTCGTCTTGTGCCGTTCAGAATAATAAGGAATTTCTGTATAAGACTCAACATTTGAAAGAAGCTCAGAAAGTTTTTTTATAACGTCATCTCCATCATTTGCTTTCCTAATCTGAAGAACTTCAACAAAATAACGCGGATTCAACTCTTTCAATTCATCAAGGCAAGAATTTATTTCCGCATTTTCCACATCAAGGCAAATATTTTTGTACGAGCTGATATTCCGAATAAGAATTTCACCATTTAAAGCCGAATCGAGTTCCTGCTCCGAAAGTCTCAAATTAAACGGAAAAGCAAAAGAAGCAGAAACAAGAATAAAAAATCCAGAAAAAAAAGCAAAGGCAAATTTCATACTCTAAAAGACAATGTCAATCACTTCCTGAACATTTGACACTGGAATAAATTTTATTCCGCTTTTTACGTGCTCTGGAATTTCGTCAAGGTCTCGGACATTCGCCTTTGGAATTATAATCGTTTTTATTTTGTTGCGCTTTGCGGCGACAGTTTTTTCCCTAAGTCCGCCAATCGGAAGCACCTGACCAGTAAGGCTAAGTTCACCTGTCATTGCAAGATTCGTCTTTATTTTCTTTCCTTTAAAAAGCGAAGTAAAAGTTACCGCCATCGTAATTCCCGCGCTAGGCCCGTCCTTGGGAGTTGCGCCTTCTGGAATATGCAGATGAACTGTATTTTCCTCAAACCATTTGCTGTCCTTGATTTTATTTTCTATTGCAAACTGACGGCTCCAGTTCATGGCAATCTGTGCGCTTTCCTTCATAACATCGCCCATTTGTCCTGTAAGCTGAAGCCCGCCTTTAGAAGACTTTATCGCAATCGATTCCAAAAGCAAAGTGTCGCCGCCCATGCTTGTCCAGGCAAGACCAATTGCAGTTCCTGGCACAGAAGCTGTTTTTATCTGGCTTTCATCAAAAATAGCCTTGCCAAGATATTTTCTGACTTCTGGAATATCGATGCTGAAAATTTTCTTTGCAACAGCCTCGCCAATCTTTGCAGAATCAGTCGCTCCGTTTTTTTCAAGCTGGCTTACTTCCACGGCGGCAAGTTTTCTGTTTATCTTATCAATGCACTTTTCAAAATTGCGGACTCCGGCTTCCCTTGCATATTCCGTTGCAATTAAAGCAAAAGCCTGCTTTGAATATTTCACCTGATTTTTTTTGAATCCGTTTTTAACAAGATTTTTCGGAAGCAAATATTTCCGCGCAATTTCAATTTTTTCCTGATCTATGTAGCCGGAAAGTTCAATTATTTCAGCGCGGTCAAGCAATGGCCGAGGAATTGTGTCCAAAGTGTTCGCAGTAAGGATAAAGAAAACCTTGCTCAAATCGAACGGCAAATTCAAATAGTTGTCGCGGAAAGTTGAATTCTGCTCAGGATCAAGAACCTCAAGCAATGCGGCAGCAGGATCTCCCTGTGCGCTTGCATTCATCTTGTCAACTTCATCAATCATAAAAACAGGAGCTTTTGACTTTGTAATTTTCAAGCCTTCGATAATTTGTCCCGGCATAGAACCGATATAAGTCCGCCTGAAGCCTTTTATCTTGGACTCATCATGCTCACCGCCCACGCTGAATCTAAAAAATTTTTTGTTCATCGCATTTGCAATCGAACGTCCAACGCTGGTTTTTCCAACTCCCGGAGGTCCGACAAGAATAAGCACAGAACCCTTTCCGTCGTTTTTTAGCATCCGCACAGCAAGATATTCAATGATGCGTTTTTTTACATCTTCAAGACCGTAATGGTCATTTTCAAGAATTTTTGAAGCTTTTTCAATATTGTAGTTTTCAAGCGGCTCGTCATTCCACGGAAGAGAACAAACCGTTTCAAGATAATTTCGGCTCATGTTGTAATCAGGATCATGCGGATCAAGCAAATGAAATTTCTCAAGCTCGCTGTCCAACGCTTCTTTCACTTCGCCTTTAAAATTAAATGATTCTATTTTTGACTTAAACTTCTGATAGTCGCTTGTCTTTGAATCCCCAGCAATTCCAAGTTCTTCCTGAATGCTTTTCATTTCCTCGCGCAAAAAATATTCACGCTGATTTTTTTCAACTTTTTCATTAAGCTCAGTCTGAATTTTTTTCTGAACACGGAAAATTTCCTGCTCTTTTTTTATAAAGACAAGAACCTGCTCCATTCTTTTGTGAACATTTGTCATTTCAAGAACTTTCTGCTGTTCTTCTTTGTCAATATTCAAAATAGAAACAATGAAGTCCGCGATTTTTCCGGGATGATCAATATTCACCATGTTAAGGCGCATTTCCTCGCTGAACATCGGATTGTTTTCGCTGATTTCCTTCATTTCACTTATAAGAGCGCGTGTAAGAGCCTTTACTTCAAAAGTATTATCCTCTTCGTCCTCAAGATATTCAACAGCCGCGGCAATAGGATTTGAACTGTTCAAGACCTTGCGGATTTTAAAACGCTGCAAGGTAGAAACAAAAACATTCACACCGCCATCAGGCAAATTTATTTTTTTTATAATGCGGGCAACAGTTCCAACTTTATGAAGATCAACAACAGTCGGATTTTCCTTGTCTTCTTTTAACATGACGATTCCAATAAAACCGTCGCCTGCCAAAGAATTTTCAATAACTTTTATATCCTCGGAATTATTTATCATAAGCGGCGTAAAAATTCCCGGAAAAATCGGACGGCCGCCAATAGGAAGAATATTAAGTTTTAAAGGAAGCTGAGTTTCAGCTGGAAGTCCTAAAATTTCTTTTTCGTTTGGTTGTTTTTTCATAGACTATAATATAATCAAAAATTTAGAAAAATACAAATGACAAAAAAGAATATCAGTCAGCTTCAATCGGCGTGAATTCAAACTTATTGACATCGAAAAGTCCGCGCGGAGTAAGCTTTATTTCAGGAATCACAGGCAGGCTTAAAAATGAAAGCGTCATAAAAGGCTCAATTTCACGGCTGATTCCAAGCTCGTTCCAGGCAAGTTCCAAAAGACTTTTCAAAGTCTGGCTTACTTCCACAAAATTCCTGTCGGACATCAAGCCCGCAATCGGAAGAGACAAAGAACCAATGACAGTTCCGTCTTTTACAAGAATAATTCCGCCGCCCATTTTGTTAAGCTCATTTATCGCAACAAAAATGTCATTGTCGTTGTCGCCTGCAGAAATAATATTGTGGGAATCGTGGGCAATTGTAGTGGCAATCGCTCCGCCGTGGATTCCGTAGTTTTCTATAAGAGCTTTTCCGATTTTTCCAGTTTTCTTGTGCCGCTCCATTACAATAAGTTTTTGAATCTGAGGATTTTCCTTGCAGTCAAAAATTCCGTTAGTCAAATTCACTTTCCGGATTTCGCACTTTGTTACAAGCTCATGATTTTTTAAACTTATGACTTTTGCATTTTCAGAAGTTAATTTTATTGATAAATCTTCTATTATAAGTGGCTTGATATGAACTGAATGAGTTACAGCCTTGTCTACCCTGTTTCGGATTTCAAAAACAGCCTTTCCATTTTCCGCAGCGAGTTTTCCGTCTATAAAAACTTTTTCAGCTTCAAAATCCTCAAGATTATTAAAGAGAACAATGTCCGCGGAATATCCTGGCGCAATCAGTCCGACATCATTCAAGCCGTAGCATTCCGCAGCGTTTATGGTCGCCATTGCAATCGCCGTAAAGCAGTCAAGTCCGTTTTTTACAGCAAGCTTAAGATTTGCGTTTATATGACCGGATTCAATTATATCCTGAGGATGCTTGTCGTCAGTGCACATCGCGCATCTTCTGGAATTTTCTTTTGTTACGGAAGGAAGAATTTCAGCCAGATTTTGGGCAGCAGAACCTTGACGCAAAAGAACATACATTCCGTTTTCAAGCCGTTCCAAAACTTCCTGTGGAGAACTGCATTCATGGTCAGTTTTTATTCCCGCCGCAGAATAAACATTAAGAGCAAAACCGTTCAAGCCAGGCGCGTGTCCATCTATAATTTTCTGGGCATTTTTTGCCGCGCATATTTTTTCCAGAACTTCAGAATCGCAGGAAGAAACTCCGGGCGCATTCATCAATTCACCAAGTCCCAAAATTTCAGGCTCTTTAAAAAGCTCTTCAACTGATTCTGAATCAAGAATAGCTCCGGAATCTTCAAAGCTAGTAGCGGGAACACAGGACGGAATCATAAAATGAACTTTTAGCGGAACACGGCGCGCGGAATTAATCATAAAGTGAATTCCTTCAGAACCGCTGACATTCGCAATTTCGTGAGGGTCGGCAATTACCGTTGTTGTGCCTTTTGGAACCACAAGCTGCGCAAAAGATTCCGGCGTGCACATTGAAGACTCTATATGAACATGGGCGTCAATAAGCCCTGCAACCGCAAAAAGCCCATGCGCATCAATTTCTGTTTTTCCGCGGTACGAGCCAACGCCGGCAATCAATCCCTGCTCCACAGCAATGTCCGCATTTTTTACAGTCCGCGTTATAGGATTTACAACACGGCAATTTTTTATCACAAGATCCGCCTCGCATTTTCCAGAAGCAGCGTTTATAAGGAGCGAAAGTTTTTTTGCATTCATGCTGAAATTGTAAAACCCGGCAAAAAAAATAGCAAGAAGTTTTTTAATTTTGCGTTTTAACAGAAAACAATAAGTTTTTAATTGTACATAAAAAAAGGACTGCATTGCAAGCTCACTTTTTCTATTGAAAATCAGGATTTAATCTTTTTGAATCTAGTTTTTAAACATAAATATACAGCCGTTTTCTTCCTGCTTACGGACTTTCTTATTTAGTAAATTCAAATCTTCTGTTCTCTCCAATTTCGTAAATCCCCAATTTTAATATATTTTTTTTACAATAGCATTTATTGCATACAAATACACAATATCAGTATTTCCTATGAGATTGGCAATATGATACAAAAGAGGCTCTAAAACTATTTAAAAGATTTGAATTTTTCTTTTCCTGAATAGACTCTAAGAGAAATTTATCAGTATTCAAAACTAATTCTTTCATTTTTTATAGGAAGAAAGAAACTTTGAAAACTCTCTCTCTCAAAATTTTCTTTTTCTAAAGAGGTCATAATAGGACTTGTTACAGGTCTTGCTTTTTTTATAAAATTAAAAAACTTTCTTTCCTGATTTTCCACGAAGAACAAGAATGTTTGAAAAACTTGGCTTAAACATAACATCCTACGTATTTATTGAAGTTAGTAAAAAAAAAAAGGACTGCAATTTAGCAGCCCCTAAGTGCGGAGAACCTGACTTGAACAGGCACAGCTTGCGCCACCAGCACCTCAAGCTGGCGTGTCTACCAATTCCACCATCCCCGCATTGCTTTTTGCAAAGCGTGATAATACTATATCAAGCTGAATAAATTATGTCAATAGAAAAACTTCAATTTTTTAAGTTTGTAAGAAAATTTACAGTTGATTCTATCAGTCCAAAAAAGCTATAATATGCACATGAAAAAAATCAACTTTATAATGCCAATTGTGCTTTCTGTTTTTTCAGCAGCATTCGCCCAGGAAGCCTTAAAATCAACAGAAGAAGAATACTACGACTTTTTAAGCCTTACAGGAGCGGCAGAACGCCCTACACTAAACTACCGCACACTCAGCGACAGTGAATGGCAGGTTACGGACGAAAACCATCTTTGGAAAGACAACAATCTCGGAACAAAACGCACTTTATACGAATCTGACTCAACAGAAACAAACTGGTTTACAGCAGGAATCGACCGCAGCGTAAAACTCAAGCTCTACGGCCCGGAATGGTTCAATTCATACAACACAAAAGCCCCTTACGGACAAAACGACGGCGCGCTCTGGCAAGGAAAAGGCTACAACACAAGCCTTACAGCCGGCGCAAGACTAGAAGCATTCGGATTTGAGGCAACTTTTAAGCCGCAGGTGAGCTGGAGCCAAAACAGGGAATTTAAGTTAGTCGACAATAGCGCATATTATACAAATAAGTACGCATACACCTGGGGCTACGGAAACAACATTGGTGTTGATGCACCTCAAAGATTTGGAGACTCTTCATTCTGGACATTTGACTGGGGCGACACAGAACTCCGCTATTCATGGAAAAAACTTACGGCAGGATTTGGAACACAGGCAATTTGGCTAGGACCGGCATTTTTAAATCCAATGCTTCATTCCAATAATGCCGCAACTTATCCAAAATTTGATGTAGGTCTAAGAAAAACAGAAATCTATATACCGCATATTGATTGGAATATTGGCTATGTCGAAGGAAGAATTTGGACAGGCTATCTCACAGAATCAAAATATTTTGACAATGATTCTAGCAATGACCATAACTTGATTCATGGATTTACATTTAGTTATGCTCCTTCCTTTTTACCTGGATTTACTGTCGGGCTAAACAGAACTTGTCTTGTAAAATCCTCAAAAGAAAACCTTAAATATGTAATACCAGTGGGGAACAATACCCATGTAGGAGAACAAGGTGCTGGTGAAGATCAGAAATTTTCTTTTACAGCAGATTATTTGTTTCCTTCTGTAGGATTTGAAATATATGGAGAAATCGGAACTGACGATTATGCGCCAGGAGGTGGATTTAAAGGCTATCAGCGTTATCTTACTCATACAATGACATACACTGTAGGTGCAAAAAAATCAATTACAATTTCAGAAGAGAAAAAAATATACAGCGAGCTTGTCTTTGAATGGAACAATACAGAAATGTCGCAGAACTACCAGCTTGTCGGTGGTTACAGTTTTGGATTTCATTATCAAATCACACAGGGATACACAAACAGAGGTCAGTGGCTAGGCTCAGGAATTGGATATGGAGGAAATTCCCAGCACCTCGAATATAGAATCTATTATCCAAAAGGTTCTACATTTTTGTGTATAGGCAGAAATAATCCAGACAATAACTATATCTATGCAAAGGCAATAAATTCAAATACAAATGAAACAGAGATAAAATATAGTCATGCATTCAAAGCAAATTACTATTTTGGAGCAACAACCACATATTTCATTACCAAAAACTTTTCTGCAACAGCTGGAGCTGCATTCGACTTAATAATAAATCCACTTTACAACATAAGAAATGAAGACAAAGAAACTGTAGGAAATGATCAGATTAACAACTGGCATTTTGAGCTTGCTTTAAAATACAGGCTATAGGAATTATTTAATTGTCAGAACAAGAAATATTAAAACCCAAAATAAAACTCTCTCGTACAAAAAATGCTGTTAGAAACATATACAGCGGAATGTTCAACAAAATTTTTACTATATTTTTTCCATTTTTAATAAGAACCGTTCTTATTAAAAAAATCGGAATTGAATATGCTGGACTGAATAGTCTTTTTTCATCTATTCTGCAAGTGTTGAATCTTACAGAGCTTGGATTTGCAAGTGCTGTTGTCTACTCCATGTACAAACCTATTGCAGAAGATAACAAAGACACAATCTGCGCGCTTCTTAATTTTTACAAACGAGTTTATTTTATAATCGGGCTTGTCATTCTTGCACTGGGAACAGCTGTAATGCCATTCCTGCCGCACCTTATAAAGGGAAATGTTCCACAGGATATAAACATATATGTGCTTTACAGTATTTATTTAGTAAACACATCTTTGAGCTATCTTTTATTTGGCTATAAAAATTCACTGTTAAATGCACACCAAAGACGAGATATAATAAGCAACATACTTACAATAACCCAGGGACTGATGAATATCTGCCAGCTGATTATTCTCGTTACAATAAAAAATTATTATTTATATGTCTTAATGATGCCGATTTTTACAGTTCTTAACAATGTTATGGTTGGAATTGAGACAAAAAGAATGTTCCCTGAATATTCATGCAAAGGAAAACTCGATATATCAGTAAAAAAGGACATAAGAAAAAAAGTTGCAGGATTGATGATAAGTAAACTTGCACAAACTTCAAGAAACAGTTTTGACAGCATTTTTATAAGTGCTTTTCTTGGTCTTGCAATGACAACAATTTATTCAAACTATCTTCTTGTTATTTCTGCAATTACAGGAATTTTAAATATAGTTATTAATTCCCTGCAAGCAGGAGTTGGTAACACTCTTCAAACAGAAACAAAAGAAAAAAATTATGAAAATCTAAAAAAATTCAATCTGCTTTATACCTTATTTTCCGGCTGGTGTACAACATGTATGTTATGTATGTACCAGCCATTTATGCGACTTTGGTTAGGAGAAGAATTTCTTCTGCCATTTGGAGCAGTTATTCTAATATGTTCATATTTCTATATAATGAAATCTGGAGACATGAATTCTCTTTATTTTAACGCATCAGGTATGTGGTGGGATGGAAAATACAGGGCTATTGCAGAATCTTTGTTGAATATAATTGGAAATTTTATACTTGTAAAACTGATGGGAATATACGGAGTCATACTTGCCACCGTAATATCAACAACTGTTGGTCATTTTTGGAATGGGCAATTTTTATTTAAGCTTTACTATAAAAATAATAAGACTGTTAAATATTTTTTATTCGAAGGAATAATTGCAGCTACAAGCATTTTTATTTGTGTAATAACATTTATAACAACAAAATTCATTCCAAAGTCTGATGCAACAAAAACTTTTATTTTCACACTAATAATAACTGGGGTTATTGCAACAACTTTGTTCAGTTTTGCATATATTTATATGTCTAAATCGTTAAACCTTAAATTACCAATAAAAAAACAATATTCACAAAAAGGACAGTAAAAAATGAAAAATATTCTTTTTGACCTTACCAGCACACAACCTATCAGAGGCTCTAAATTTCACGGGGGGGGGATTACGCAGAAGTTGTATTTAACAAAATTATTTATAGTTATAATAAAGATGATATAAACTTATATGCTGCATACGATTCTTCAAGATATATAAATATAGATTTAATTGAAAAAGCAAAAAGTCTTGGAGTTATACTTATTGATATAAAAGAAGTAAAACCTACTGAAATTTTACAAAAATATAAAATAGACCGTTTCTATTCACCATTAATACAGCAAAGTCTTGGATGGAAATTAGACTTTTGTGAAACAATAGTAACAATTCATGGACTAAGACAAATAGAAATGCCTGCAAATTCTATAGAACTGAAATATTGTTCAACAAATAAACAGAAATTCAACATAATAAAAAAGATTGTAAAACAATTTCTTTTCAAAGAAAAAGAAATAAAAAGAATCGTATCAAACAGCAGCATTAATAATTTAATCCGACCAAATATAAAAATTATCACAGTTTCAAATCATTCAAAATTTTCAATTCTTTCTTTTTATCCACAAATCAAGGAAGAAAATATAAAAATTTGCTATTCACCATCTTTCAATCAACTAGAAAATAATTCAATAAAATCAATTGAATTTTCAAAA
>ERZ1034865.237-NODE-237-length-38794-cov-11.137484_pt1 | contig 38794 bp, 45 predicted proteins | sample MGYA00520632_ERZ1034865 | MGnify/ENA primary metagenome ERZ1034865 (study PRJEB33766, sample SAMN09781738) | gut metagenome | biome: gut microbiome | host: Homo sapiens | place: Madagascar | study: EMG produced TPA metagenomics assembly of the PRJNA485056 data...
AAGGGTAGCCATAAGGGTATTATAAGATTGAAAAAACACTTCATCATTATGGTAAATGATAAACTGATTTCTATGATCCAAAAGGTTACCAACTCTCATGATATTCTCCTAATAAAGAGATTATTTAATAGACAAGTGATTATAACACAAAAGTTAAATTATTTAATATATTTCTCAGGGTGTAACCCCCGAGACTTAAGGAATTCTACGAAGTGTTTCAAAGTGGGGGTATCATAGGATCCGTCAATAAGTTCAATCCTATAGGTATTCTCATTATCTACACTTGCCACTGCCATAAAACCGGTAGAATACTTTATGTATATTATAGTATCCTCAGATCTATTGATAAGGCACCTTTCGTTAGGATAATCAGTAAAATCAATAGCTTTCATGATGATAACCCCTATTAAAAGCACATACGGACAACCACGAAGCCAAACATCCCTGCCAACAGACAGAGTGCCCTATAAGCCCATTTGTTCTGCTTAATCTTTCCATAGAAAGAGACAACCTGAGTAAGGTATTTCATGATAAAGCTCCAATAGCTTGCTATTCACAAGCATTAAATATTAGTGGTTTAGTGATTAACCTTAATGACCGCTTCAATATTATCCCCTAGCAGTCTTTTAGCAGTTTCAGCGTGCTTTTTAAGTAACTTCAAAGGGATTGTATTTCTGTACGTGTCTCCAATAATCAAATCTCCATTAACGCAGTACATAATAGACACACTATTAGGGTACTTAGTAGCCTCAGACTCATCCATGAAAGTATTTAAGAGATATTTCCTAAGGTATTTCATAATGCCCCCTTTGGGTTATTTAAGTAATTATATTGTTATCCCCTGATAAATCAAGGGATAATGTATAGTTACTCTATTAATACTCCTTTAATAATCATTTAAGTTAATCATCATTTATTTAATTAACTTAATCATTTATTGAACAATGCGAATATTAAAGAATAAGCAAATGACTGTCTATAGGGACAAACCCTAGGTGATACTAGGAAAAACCCTAAGGTACCTTTTGTCCTCTTTACGTATTCCAGTCGCGCCCGCACGAGTAACACAATGGGAACTATTTGTCAAGTCAGGGTTTTCCCCTATTAAGAAGCACTAGCAGATTAGCCTTTAGCTGTCTATTAGGGTTTTCCCTAGGTACCAACAGATAATCATAAAAATACCCCTAAAGTGGTATACCAACAGAATACCCCTCTCAGGATCAATAAATGATACTCAAAGAAAAAACAACTGATGATCCCTAAAGGATCACCGATTGATACTCAAAGAAAAAACAACTGATAACCTTAAGGGACAGAAGGCCCCTCAAGATTATACAACAGTTTCCAATGAAAAACAAGAGGTGAACCATAAGGGTTATCCCCAATAACCATAAGGGTTATCCCTAATTGAAACCTCTTGACTTTCTTTTAGTTTCTCTTTAGAATTACCGAGAGGCCCAGAGGCACCCCACCGGGGGAACTTCAGGGGGCGACTCTACTTAATTGGCTACATAGATTTTTATCCAATTTTTCTAAAGACACCCTATAGGCATCCCCATTAGGTCAACCATTAGGGAATACCCTTAGATAGACCCCACAAGGAACCTCAATAACCCATCAATATCACCACTAGCAAGATAGACAATCAACAGCACTATGGTAACTATTAGTTTAACTGTAGAGACCACTCTAGGGGTTCTTAAGAGATCTCTTATAACCTTAAGCATCCTCTTCATAGCTAGCAATTAAAAAAAAATCCCCTAGGGAACCCATTCAGTATTCGGGAACACTAGGGGAGCAATCTAGGAGTTATCTATTAGGCACCTTAAAGGGACATTAAGTAATACCTTAAAGGGACATTAAGTAATACCTTAAAGGGTCTTTAAGTATACCCTTAAAGGGAGATCTCGGGATATGCTTATATATATACCTATCGGGGCCCCTTCCGAAATATGTAACCTAATTAAGTATATTATTAGTGTAACCTTATAATTTTGATAGATGATAGGTCTACTGTCGTTCTACTGTCGTAGATGATACCCTGTCTTAGGTCTACTGTAGTAGATTGTACCTCTGGATGCATTACTAGTAGAGGTATCCTGAGTATCTTTAATGTTGTCTCCAATATCATTAGTGACAAACCCAAAGAAGTTCTCAAGATGCTCTTCAAGCCACTGTTCAGTAATCTCATTTATACCTTCATCAGCATCTACACCCATGAAGTCAATAAGATAAGCTACACCCTGAGCTAGTGCATCAAGTCTATCATCATGCTTTAATGAACCTTTGTCTCTTGTAATTCTTGTTAATTGATAGAAACAGGAGTACTTATAGTCACTTTCAGGAACACTTGTAGCATCCTTTTGGATACACTCAGGAGACACTACCATTTTATGATTAGTAATGACAGGCTCAAGTGTATCAATGATGCGTTGTTCCTTCTGTCCCTTTGATCTCACTTCAGTACATCCACAGCCCCCATAGACTGACTTTAAGACAGGCTCAAAGAGCTTAGTGTACATCCCATCACCGAAGTTACCTTCAATGACTACTTCATTTACTTTCCATCTCTTAGCAATATTAGCTAATTTATTAAGAGTTACATCAGAATATCCACTAGTGAGACCCCCTGTTTCCATCACATAGATGAATCCATTGAGCCAATACAGTACTGCATATCCTGTTTCGTCTGAGCCTCTACCTGATGGGTCAATAGACATCATTTTGTATCCATAAGGTTGCATCTGATCAGAAGCAGAGAAGAAATAAAAGTAACCATCACCCTTAAGACCCAAGTTAGTAACCTGATTAGGATCACACCTCTTAGTTACGTCAGGAAGCCACGAGAGCTTCATTGGAGCCTCAGAGGTATCAAAGGTACCCACAAGCAAATCTCGGAGCTTTAAGGGGTATTTATTGGCATCATTGAGGGTAGTATCGAGCATGAACTGAAGCATGAAACCAGCTCTACCATAAGAGAGTTCACGCTTCTGTAAGTCCATATCATCGAATCTTAAGGGATCAGTAGGTTTCCCTGCAATATTAGGATCATTATCGTACTTATCAGCAATAAATTTAGCTAAACGAGTACCATAAGTTCTTCTGTGTTTCTCATCATAAGGGAACCTAGCAGGGTAAATGATACAGGTATACCCTCTTTCCTGTAGTTCATTATAAAGAGACATCTCATTCTGAGGAGTCCCTAGGTAAATAATCTGAGATTTATCTCCCGGTTTAATCACAGAGTCAAACTCTTTCACGAGTTCTGAGAGTTTATCTCTAAGTACCTGAGTAAAGGAGTTCTTTGGAACTTCCACATCGTCTGCCACAATGAGATCAGCACGGGAACCCGTAAGTTGCCCTTCGATACCCACAGATTTCAAGCTAGGGGAATGATCGGGTCTAGCAGGGCCTACATCAAAGAGATTCTGTGTATCTCTCTGTCCTTCTCTAGCCTTAAGGTGTTCCAAGAAGGGAAGAGTGTTCATGATTTTCTTAATAAAGACAGCATTAGCATCAGCTCTTTCTTTATTAGCGGATACAATCATGATCTTAATCTGTGGGTCTCTCCATAGTCTCCACACAGAGTAAGCACAAGTAATAAAACTCTTGGCTACCCCTCGAAACCCCTCAAGGATAAATCTGTTGTTAGGGAGATTCTGAAGTGTCTTAGCGATATCCAACTGTACAGCAGTAGGTCTAGGAAGGCCAATATACTTCCATACAAGACCTACAAACAGCGGGAAATTCTCATAGAAATCCTTAAGAGATTCTTGCGAATTCAATTTCATCTCCTAAGTTTTCTTTGACATTCTCCATGATTTTCTTTAAGGTATCCCCTGCTTCATCCCCAGCCTTAGGGACACAATCAATACCATTTCTCTCTAACTCCTTAATGACAGCATTATAGAGCTGAGGGGTTCTCTTTTCTGGATTTCTCAAGTCTTCGAGCATATCGTTTAGCATAGTTTTGTGTATATGCCCAAGAATATCTTCTAGTTCTTTTCTTTCTGTCATTTGTTTCCTTTGTGATTACAATCTTTGGAAAGAAAGTCTTCCTGATTAACACTACAATAGCAATTACTGTATAAATAATAGTAACTACATAAATCCATTCGTGTAGTGTTAAACCAAGAAGGGTAAAAGAGGATACAGCTACAGGTGGGACGGCATAAGTACACACTGAGGGTACATCAACTGATTCCACTATTTTCTCTATCCTCTCCATAGTTAGACACTAAGGAAAGCCTTAATGCTCTCTTCAGTGAAGTCCTTATACATCTGCTTTTTGTTCCATCGCAGAGTAGGCAACCCATGAAGAGACAAGTCTTTTAGAGCCTCCTCTCGAACATCCTGCAAAGAGACATCCACAAGGATAACCCCCTGTTCATTACAGACACGCTCAACAATAGGGGCAACCTCTTTACAGGTCTTACAATTGGGCATCATATAGAAAAAAGCTGTAGGTTTCATATTATCAGTCATAAAAGTTTCCTTATTATATTACATGGATTTTCTTTCTTTAATCTCAACCATCTTGCCATCATTCATTCGAGTATGGCCCTTAATGTTACTGTAGCCCAAATAACCACAGACACGAGAGACAACAGAGATATTACTAGAGCCACACACAGGGCACTTGAAAAGTACATTCGTGCTATGACTATGGCAATCCTCACAGTATGCGGCATCAAAGTTAACACCCTGATAAAATCCCTGAGACATTCCCTTAAGGATAACTGCCTCTAGTGCCTTGAGATTCTTTGGGTTAGCAATCTTTACATATTGAATGTGACCGCCATTACATTTGTGGAAAAACTCATATTCTTCATCTTGTTTTTCAAAAGGCGTGACGTCTTCGGTAACTTTAAGATGAAAGGAATTAGTGAAGTATTCTCCAAATTGAGTATCACCAGTGAAATCTCTATATTGTTTTGCTTGGGTTGCACACAAAGACTCCGCAGGAGTACCATATAAAGCATAAAGATAATGATCTTCTTTTTTGTAATCCTGAATGAGTTTATTGATGAAGTCCAAGCACTGATTAGCAAATTCTTTAGTTTCATGAAGTCCTTTACCATTAGTCCATAATACAGTAGCCTCGTGGAGGGCAGTAATACCAAAAGAGGCCGTCATATAATTTACAAGATCACCAACTTCATCATCAGGCTTTAAGAAACCCTTATAGAATCCCCCTTGAGTGAATGCCATAGGATTAGTAGAAGCCCTAGTGTGTCTGATGATGTCATATCGTTTCTTAAGGAACTCTCTGATGGCTTCCATTCGATCCTTAAGGACATCCCAGAAATGATCTCTCCAAGACTCTCCAAAGTCTCTCTTACAGACTGCCATAATGACAGGAAGGTTGAGAGAAACTGCCCCAATATTGCATCTACCAATAGTGATATACTTGCCTGTATCAGGATCAGCCCAAGGAGTGAGATATGCTCTACAACCCATTGGACTCGTAATAGCCCCATGATTGATAAAGGTATCTGCTACTACATTATGTTCAGGGTCACCCCTCAAAGACAACCAATCAGGATACATACACTTAGAGGAGCACTCGATAGCCTTAGTGTAGATCTGTTTGGAATACAAGTCATTCTTAACCTGTTCTTCATCATACAGGTATACCAACTTAGGAAACACAACTTGTTTTCCCCCATGCCCCTTCATTCGGGTGTCCAGCATGATGGTATCAATGAGACAAAGGATATTACGATCTTCAGCACTCAGGTGTTCCCAATCGAATTGCCCAAAAGTAATCGTAGTGAAAGCAAAGTCACCACGAGAACACGGAATGGTATTTACCTTAAGTTCCATACTCTGAAAACCCTGAGTGAGTTCTCTAGTGAGGGTTTCCCACACAAAGTTCTCACACTGGGAGTCATCACTGAAGTACTTCTTATAGAGTTCTCTAGCAGTCTTCATAGTCTTCTTGCAGTAAGGCAAAAGAACCTTATCGAGTTCTGCAAGGGTGAACCCACCGAACTGCTGAGCTGTAGCAATAAGAGTAACATCCCCGATAACCTGAAGGGCACTAAGGACACTATTGGGTTCTGTATAGGTCGTATTGGACATCTCAAAGCCTCCCTTCAAGACAGTCCCAATATCAAAGAGACAACAGTTGACAGACCCCAAGATCATATCTCGGAGATCATGAATATAGATGTCACCCCTCTTGGTGAGTTCCTTTTCTTCTTTACTAAGATAGAATTGCTTATAGAGAGCCTTAGTGAGATACCCACGAATGAGACTACCCTTGGTAGAACTAAGAGAGCTATCAAAGTTAGCATTCTCCTTGTCTCCCAAGAAGAGAACATCATCAGCTTCTTTCTTAAGGTTCTCAAATTCCTTTACATAGGTGTTCTTATAGTCCCTGTATTCCTGATAGGCTTTAGAAATCTCAGGGAAGTTCTCGAAGGCCAAGTAATGAATTACCAAAGAGTGAAGCTCAGAGACACTTACTGAATCCCTATCTTTGATCTCAGAGAGAACTCCGAGAATAACTCTTTCAATGGAGAAATCAGTAATAGGACACTTGCACCTTTCAGCGGCCTTATGGATAGCCACTTTGATCTTATTAGTATCCCAAGGTTCCTGAGTATTATCTTTCTTTGTAACGTTCATATAACTCCTAGATTACATTTATTAAATTACTTATTAGCCTTCTCAATACTGAGCAGATAGTAGATAGCCTTATAGGCATCCTTATACTTTCTAATATCTTCAGCGCTATGATAAGATTCTTTATTAAGCTTTTCTACAGCTTCAAGAAGCTTATGCTTAGACATAGCCATCACTTCTTCTTCCCATTTAGCATCAATCATCTTTGTATTTCTCCATAATGTTAATTAAGGCTTCGCCATCAGACTTATCGAACTTAAAGCCAAGATATTCAACAGTACCGCTCTTATCGAATGCACTATTGATGAACCCCTTAGCAACTTCGATGTCTACCTTGTTGTTCTCATCGACGATACCTACCTGCTTCAGCATAGGCAGATACTTACCGATAAGGGTATCAGCCTGATGCAGAATCAAGAATGTACTCCCTCCAAGAATCCATTTCATCGTAGAGGGAGCACTAGGCATCAGTCGAGTATCAACAAACTCAGGGAGCACCTGAGAGATCTTACTCAAACTGATTTTCATAGGACATTAACTCTTAAGCACCAGTAGCAGGAGTATTCGTAGGAGCAGTCCACGAATTATACTTAGCCATAGGAGTCGGGCAGATTGCACTCATAGGAACAACAGTATCGGTGATCTTTCCAAGGGTACCCATCATGTTGGCGATAGTACCATCGAGGCAACTGAACTTAGCCTGAGTAGTCAGAGCAAGCTCATTGACCTTACCGAGGACAATCTGTTCACGAAGTTCCTGCTTTTCACAGCAACACTTGAGTTCTGCCTGAAGTTTTGCGAGTTCCACACGGTTATTCGCGGCTTCATCAGACAGAGGCTTAAGGTAAGCAAAGGTTTCATCACGAAGTCTACGGTTGTCAGTCAAAGACTGCATATAGACTTCCTTGCTCACCTTGTCAGAGTAGTTCTCTGCCCTTCAACTGACCGTTCTCAGCCTGAAGAGCCGAGATGACAGCCTGATTGTTATTACCAAAGAGACCACCAAGAACACCACCATTGCCTCCATTATTGAGGAGACCAAGAGCCGTACCTGCGATGCCTAACCCGAGACCCGAGCCTGCAACACCTTTAGAAGCAAATTCAGCCATATTATATTTCCTTTCTAGTTATTACTAGAGTTATATTTGATAACTTAATATAAGAAGTGATTGAACCCCAGTTATCAAAAGGTTCAATCACAAGGAATCCTAGGGGATAACCCCTAGGGTAGATATCTCTAGGAGACCCTAGAGGTAAATTTTTAGTTTGTTAGTTTGCATAACCGGCGACCCGGAACGAGCACTCTTCGGTAGATGTAATCCAATCGAATTGGGTACTACGGGCCCATATACCTGCAATAGCGCCCATGTCGCAGAAGCCTCCAACAACAAGAGGCGCATCTATAGTATATGACATGTCAACGACGTCCCAACCAAAGAGGATAGACTTGTGTGAGGCAAGGTACCTCGGAAAAACACCACACAGCGCTTTGCTGGCTGGGGGGCTGTCAGTAAAGAATGCATACGCACCCCAATTTTTACTGCCGCTTACATAATTAAGCCCGATACCTGTATTAAACAGCGAGGGGTCGCTGCGGTTCTTTTTTGTTACGTCATGTGCCTTGACAGACTCCTTCATGGACCACCCGACCGTTTCGGATTGTGTTATAAAACCAATTGTCACCTGCCATTGACTTCCGTTCACGTCAGTCACACCGCAGTTTTGTCCATTGTGCGTGGTCTTGTTAAAAGGTGAGCCGGATCCCGTCTTGCCTATGTACGCAGACGAGGAATCCTGGTTAGGGGTCCATTTCACAGAAGGGTCATCTGCATCCGTGAGGGTGGCGTCGGCATTATTACCCTTCGGATAGTTAGTAATGTATTCACTATCAAACCACCCACAGAACCTACTGTCTGTGGCGGCCTGCCCATGTGCAAGACTCAACATGGAAATAGCCGACCATTGAAAACACGTGACACACGAATAATGCTCACCACGGGATCGACTAAGGGTGATAGCGTCCGTTATATCACCACTGGTGTCTGGAATGCCCATAATTACTTCGTTCATCTTCATGTTTTCCCCGTTCTTCACCGACACCACGGCATTTATTGGATTGGGAGCATACGAGCAAATGTATTTGTCAATAAAGAAGCCCAACTTTTGTTTACCCCCATCAATGAATGCTCGGTGGAGGATCCACCCGTCACCCTCACCCTCAGAAGCATCTCTAATCTCAAGGGAATTCTCTTGATCCCTAGAATATGAAGGGGCACTCTTGTTACCAATACGGTAGCAGAATGCAGGAATAAACACCATTACAGAACCATTAGTGTGAATGTAATTCCCATAGTTATCACTAGATGGATTCTCACAGCCTTCCATAGGAGCCAACCCCATAGCAGTCAAGTCCGCAGGATCACCCCCATAGACCCCCACACCAAACCCCTGTTGTCCTGCAATACCAATGGTTGACTTAGATTTCTTACCCCCAAGGAGCATCAGAAGTTCACTATTATCAATACTCATTAGATCCCTACCTTAGCTAGTGAACTAGCCTTAGCTAACTTAAGATCAATACCATCAGTATCCTTCTTGAATACACTCGGAAGCTCAGGCCAAGTAACTTCTTTAGGGAAACCACTCTGTTTTGTGATATCTCTAAGAGCCTGTCTATAAGTCTTCACTTCTTCAAGATCTTTAGGATCACTCGGGTAGTCAGGCATAACGAAGAAGTCAGTCTCCTCAAGTTTCTCATCTCTTTCTCTTCTGATTCTATCAGCAAGTTCTTCATCAGTAGGAACATAAGGAGGAACTTCAGGCTCAGGGATATTCACTTCAGTAACACCAAAGTGTTTCTTAGTTTCTTCAGTCCATTCACCAAAGACCATACGATCTTCATTCCAGATAACCTTACGGATGTCACCAAGCCAATCATACTGGTTACCCTTGTAGTTATACTTAATCATTCTTAAGCCGCTCCCTTAACAACGCCTGCGATACCCTTATCGTTATTCCAATGACAAATCAAAAGACACGGAAAAGACAACTCAGGTGCTTCACCATCGACCCACGCCCAGTTTGACTCTAAGGTAACAGTACCTGATGCCATCTTCACAACCTTAGTCCAAGCCTGCCCTGTAGCACCATTCTTGACAGTAACAGCACCAGAGGTAGCATACTGTGAGTCCTTAGCAGAGGCATCTACAGTGGTACCTACAGCACTAGTAGAGTAACCTGCAAGAGCACCCCTATTACCAGTCTTAGGAATCTTACCATCAAGGGTAGTCTGAAGACCAGTCACATCAGCTACAGCATGAGTATGAGCCTTGTTAGCTTTACCTGCAAGACCATCTGTGAGATCCTTAGAGGTAGCCTTACCATCAAGGGTACTCTGAAGGTTAGTCACATTAGAGATACTGTGTGTATGACTTTCAGAAGCCATAGGATAGTTAGTACCTGCGGTACCACTCATACCTACCCACTTCTTCTTTGTCTTATCCCAGACTAACTGACCCTCAACACCAGCATAAGCATTGATCTGTGCAGTAGTACCAGTTAATTGTTTTCTTTGTTTAATTGCCATAATTCACTTTAAGGGGTACCTAAGTCCCCGTAATCTACAAATCCTTCAAAAGTAGCAACACTAAGTTTACCATTAAGTGCATCCTGAAGACCAGTCACATTAGCTACCGTATGGGTATGTGCTGTATTAGCCTTACCTGCAAGACCATCTGTAAGAGCTGTAGTTGTCGCATAGCTCCCCTTAGGTTGCTTCCCATCAAGAGCCGCTTGAAGACCAGTAACGTTAGCTATAGTGTGTGTATGGGATGCATTAGCTTTACCTGCAAGACCATCTGTAAGATCCTTAGAGGTAGCATAATCACCCTTAGCCTGCTTGCCATCAAGAGCAGTCTGAAGACCAGTCACATCAGCAATAGCATGAGTATGAGCCTTGTTGGCTTTACCTCCAAGACCAGTACTAAGAGCTGTAGTTGTCGCATAGATACTCAGATCAGGCTTATTCTTAATGAAATCCTTCTGAGTACTATCGGACTGATCCCAGTCAGCCTGAAGCTGACCTGTAGATGCCTGATCAGCATAACTTCTAGCTAAGTCTGCCTGTTTCTTAGCTTCAGCTTCAGAAGCCTTAGCCTTAGTTGCAGAGCTACTAGCAGATTCCTTATGGGTAGCCGCAGTGCCCTCAGAGAGCTTAGCCGCCTTAGCTGAGTTAGCACTTGCAGTAGCCTGTGTGGTAGCTGACTCAGCACTCTTAGCAGAACTCTTTGCACTAGCATCTGCTTGACCAGCTGATGTACTAGCAGATGTTGCACTAGCTTCAGCTTCAGAAGCCTTAGTAGTAGCAATGGTAGCCTGAGCAGTAGCCTTAGTTACTTCAGCCTTAGCTAAGTTAACCTGCTTAGTACCTTCAGTCTGTACGGCCTGCACAGAGGTAGCTTCAGCATCAGTCACCTTCTTTACAGAGCTAGTACCTGCATCAGTAACTCTAGTTACCTGTTTGTTACCTTCAGCAGTAACCAAGGCAGTCTGTTGCTTAGCAATATTGGCCTGCTCAGTAGCCTTAGTTACTTCAGCCTTAGCCAAGTTAACCTGTTTGGTACCCTCATCAGTCACTTGCTTGACAGCCGAGGCAACAGCCTGATTGACTGCCTGACCACCATCAGTCTTAGCCTTATTAGCATAATACTTAGCAGAATACTCAGTATCATCAACAGTGCCATCCATCTTGTTAGCCCAGTCCTTAGCAAGACTAGCACTACCTGATGCACTCACCTTAGATGCCTGAGCGTTAGTCGCAGAGGCACCAGCATTAGTAGCACTTGTTTCAGCACTCTTAGATGCCTTCTCGGCTCTTGCGGTAAGACTAGTGACAGTGTTAACTGACTCGATAACCGTCTCAAAGTCAGGAGCTAATCCTGCAACAGTACGGACTGACTCAATGTTGTCTGCAACAATCTTGATGTTACCACCAGTGATTGTCGGGGAGGGAGCACTCGGATTCCCTAAGTCACCATAGTCATCATAGAGAGTATCTGAAAGAGACCCTGTAAGGTCGTTACCTACAATGTTAATGTTGCCAATACTATTTGAGTCAGTAACAACACTATCAATGTTATCAGCTACTACCTTAATCTCAGGAGCAATAGGGACAATGACATTAGCTACTGAAGTAACTACCTCTTCGGATTTCTTAGCATTAACTTCAGAGTCCTTGGCGTTCTTAGCACTAAGGACAGCCTCATCAGCTCTTGCTACAGTGATTGCAGTGTTATCTTTGGTTTCCTTATGGAGAACCCGATCCTCTGCAATGATCTCTCTAGCTTCCTTAATGATAGCCCTATTCTCAGTCCTTACTTCATCAGCATGAGCAGAGGCACTTACAGCATTCTCTTCAGAAGTCTTAGCCTTTGTCTCAGACAACTTAGCATTCTCTTCGGACTTCTTAGAGTTAGTCTCAGCTTCAACAGCTCTGTCTCTAGCTTTCTCTGCGGCAATCTTTGAGTGAAGGGCACTCAAGGAATCAGCCTTATAGATGCCATAAGTCATAGCATCATTATCTGCTACAGGGGTGCCTACATTAATAATTCTCTTGTTTCTAGCATCCCAGTTATTCTCTCTGTCGACAACAAGAGCATCATTAATGACATCACGTGCTTCTTCAGCAATATGAAAAGCCTGAACTTGAGCAGTATCCAAGTCCTTAGAGTACAACACCGAGCCATCTCTAAAAGATGCCACTCTTTCTTTAACTGAGGTATATCTTCGGATAGTGATTGTCTGTGCTGTAGTAGGGACAATCTCTCTCAGTCTGATTGTAGTAGCATCCACAAAGTAATAGTCCGCAGAAGTATCTGTAGTGCTACCACCTTTGAGTTCTGTAACGGAATCTAAAAGAACCTTCACAAAACTCTTTCTAAGGTAATCGAAGGGTACTGCAAAATCAGTAGTGCTTCCATCACCCCTATAAATAATAAGTGTGTTTGCCATTTATTTGTTATCTATATGTTCATAAGCAGTTTCCTTAAGTTGATTCTTTAAGTAATCAACATTAGGAATTACTGCAAGGAAATCCCTTACAAGAGCTTTTTGTGATCTCTTAAGGTTTCTATCTATTTCAGCATCACTATAGGTACCCTCACCCTCAAGATATTTATAACGAATCATATTTGCCATATCCGCAGGTGTTCTTAAAGCAGTATTTACCATTCTAGCCGCTGGAAAGAAGTCTACAATATTCTCAACAGAGAAAGGCTCAAATTCACCTGTCTTAGCTCTCGGTGTAGTAGTAGACTTTAAGTCACCACCAACAAAGGGACTAAGAGGTAAAGAGATAGCGGCATACATCCCTGAACGTAATCCTGCATTCATAAGAAACCTAAAGAAGGTTCCATAATCTGCTTCGTCAAGAGATTCTACACCATAGTTTCTTTTCCACCATCTCTTTCTGTCTTCATCAGACATACCAGCAGTTTTAGCACTAGACTGTGCAATAACACCCAACCCTGCAAGAGCTGTTGAAATACTATGTGTCTGAAGTTGTCCAATAGCATCACCTTCTTCGAATCTATTGATAGACTTCATAAATCTATTATTCCAAGAGGCTAATGCAAAAGTCTTAAACTGAAATAAGAGACCAAGGAGAGGGGATGCTTTAGATCCCTGCCAAAGCATAGTGTTAGCTAAAGAGTTCCTTTGGATACACTCAGAAGACACATAGTTTCCTAAGCGTCTCAAAGTAAACATAGCTCTTGGATCATTAAGTAATGCCATATGATCAACTACTTTGAAACCCATGGAGGCATCCGCGATAGCAACAGGCTCAAAGGCTTTTCTCATAGCAGTCTCAAGGTGCTTAAAATCAGCCATAGAAACACCTGCTCTTCTTAGAGTAGTCCTATTGAGAAATCCCTTAGCCCAACCTTTAGGATCACCTAAAGGGGAAGCCTTATAGAGATACCTCAAGTATTCACCTAAGAACTCATCTTGGGCAGTCTTAACAATGCTTTCCTGAGTGGCATTAAGGAATCTAGTTAAAGGAGACCACTCGGCTAACTGTGTGGTACCTGCCACAAGTTTAGCACTAATAGAGCCTTCGCCATACTTATATTCAGCTCTTGCTAAAGTTTCATCCCAAAGCCTAAGCCCTCTAGTTTCATAACCAAAGAGCATATTCATAAAGGAACGTCTCCATTCAGGAGTATATTCACCTTTAGACCAGCTTGAGAATTTACCTGCAAGACCCGGGATAGACTTAATAAAGAAGGTTCCACCATAAGCCTTAACAGCTTCAGCCTGCTCAGTCAAATTCAAGAGGCCCATGTAACCATTAGATGTAAAGAAAGTCAGGTTACGAGCAATATCAGCAATAGCACTTAAGACACCTCTAGCTTCATCAGTGTCCCTTTCGGTAGTCCTATAGATAGCCCTTTCTACGGTATCCATAACTCGCTGAACAGCTTTCTCTTGGGAATCTCTCAAAGAAGGCTTAACTGCATCAGCTTCAGCCTTAGAGTACTTCTTAAGCTCCTTCTTTAGTCCCTGCCTAATAGAACCCTTAGCATCAACATGGGCACCAAACAGAGAAGAGGCAATGGCATCCCCTGTGGTCTTTCTTCCATAAGCCATAAGGGTCTGAATGGGATCAGCTCTAAGTTGGTCTACTCTCCAACCATCTGTATCTTCATAACGATGATTCCAAGGGGTACGCCTATGCTGATAACTTGCTAAGAAATCTACATCTTCACCATTAGCATTTACAGACTTACTTTGATCAACATAACCAAAAGCATCCTTTCCTGCTTGTTTCTTAGCCCACTCAACAAACTCTGCATCAGTAGCTTCAGCAGTATCCACACCTTTAGCCTTAAGGCTATTCATCCAGAATTCCTTAAGTCTCTGTCTGTCTGTTGGATTATCAAGAGTCTTCAAAAGAAGATTCTTAACTTTATCTGAAAGTAACTTCTTGGCAGTATTATAGTCTTTAGCTTCAGGGAACAGCTCTGACATCCATCTTTTAGCTCTATTCCAGTCTGTTCTAAAAGGGAAGTAGTTTTTACCAAAGTCCCCAACTTCTACTCCAGCATTTTGAAGTTTAGCAAATTGGCCATCAATGTAGCCTCTCATGTCTGTAATGAGATTATCAAAGCCTTCTACCTGATGTAACTTAGAGGTACTAGGCATTCTCCCTTCAAGGGCATCAAACATAGCCTGTCGGAGTCCTTCAGGGTCATCATAGAGTTCTTGAAGTTTCCTAAGGGTATCCTGAGCTTTATCAGAGATACGTCTAAGATGAATCTCATCGTCTCTAATGAGTTCTTCTACCGTCTGAAGTCCTTCTGGAGCCTGAGTATACCCTGTAGCAGTCTTTCGTCCCTTTTGGGAAATAAAGACTTTACTAAGCATCCTTTTAGTAGCTTCATTCTTAATTACTTCATCATAGGCACCCTCAAGAGACCAAAAAGGATTAGCATTTTTGATTCTTGTAATGGTATCTGAAGCAAACTCTTTGATGGCATTAGGGGTATTATCCTGAATAACTTTAGCTACCTTTTTGGCTCCATCAGAAGCCTTGCCACCAGCAGTATATAAAGCATTATTGATAAGGTCTGACTTAGTGGCTGTTTCTTCAAGGGCATCACTAACACCACGCATACCCCTGATAAACTGTGTTGCTCCCACAAGACCCCCAAGAGTAGCCCCTCCAAGGACAGTGCTATAGGTAATCTCTTGTTCAATACCTGTACTCTGTTCTTCAGCTACAGCAGATCCCATACCCATAAGGGCACCTGTAAGAATAGCTTTAGGTACTGTTGCTCCTGCCGTTACTGGAATAGTCAAGAGGTCTACAGGGTTACCAAGCATATTACCAAGACCAGACTGAAGAGAGTCTACAAGTCCGGCCTTAGCAACACTTTGGGCATAATGAACATTATCCTTATAGTTATCAATAAGAGGCTGAATGTCTTCAGGCTTAGTTACCTTATTCAGGATATGCCTCATAGCAGTATCATTCCAGTTTACTGCCTGTCCAACCTTCATGATTTCTTCTTCAGAAGGGACATAATCAGAGGCTTCAGCATTAAAAGAACCTGTAATCCCTGCTTCCCTAAAGTAATTACCTAAAGGACTACGCTTGAGACCTTCAACGAACCCTACTTCATCATCCGCTTGCTGAATGTAAGTCTCAGGTTCTTTAGGGGTTGTATCAATAAAATACCCCCTAGAGTAAGTATTAGGAATAGGCACTAGTCACCACCTCCTTCTACAGGTTTATTAAGAGTCTTCTTATATTTAGTCACAAAACCAAGATCAGTTGCCTGTTTCTTAGCGAACTCATCTCCAAGGATCTTAAGGTCTGCCATAGTGTACCTCTTTAAGACACTAACATAGTTTTGTCCAATAACATCAATAGTACCCCTCATCATGTTGAACCTTACGGAACCAACAGGCTTCTTAAGAGACTCAATGTTCTCATCAAGGAGCTTTGTGGTAAGATCATTATTATTGAGACCACTAGCACTTAAGAGGTTATTCGGAATGAAGGTACCACGAAACTTTGTATGGGAACTAAGAAGTTGATTCTTGGCGGCCTCAAAGGCTTTATCTGCTTTAAGCCCTGTATGAACGATAGCACTAGCAGAACTAGTCAAGAGATAGTTTCTTGAATAAAAATCTTCATAATCTCCTACTTCTTTAGAGATAAGATTAAGAAGATTCTCTCTAGTGGATTTTGAGTTATAGTCCTGAGCACCCTTAAGTTTATTCAAGTCTCTCATACTATGAATAATCTCTTGAAAGGAGATACCGCTAGCTTTAGCCATTAAGATAGAACCAACAGCCTCAGTAGACTTGTTTCCTGTCCTAGCCACTACCTGATGGAACACATTAGGATCTTTAGCATAGAATGTTCCTAATAACTGAATCTCCATAGGGATATGTTCGTCATCAGGAATCTCAGTCTGTGTATTATTTATATAGCCGTTAATAAGAGATAACCCCTGAGTACTATAAGTATTCAAGAATCTAGCCGCAGGATTATTGGCTTCAACTGAGGTGTTCCCTGCTACAGCTACAATTTCATCATCACTAATAAGCCCATTAAGTCGAGCCATAGTGAACCACTCTTTGAACTGGTTCTCAGTAAACCCTACAACACCCTTCTGACCAGCGGGAGGGACAATCCCCTTTACTGCCGCTTTCCAGTATTTCTCACAGTTAATGAAGGCTTCTGCATTAGCCTGAGCCTTTGCGGCTTCCCCTGCGGCTTTCTTCTGAAGAGCAAACCTGTTGTTCTTGATTTCTTCAGACGCCTTAAAGAGTTCTTCAGTCTGCCAAGTCTTAACATCACCGTTAGCCTTAAGCATATCACTAAGCATTTGATTAACGGTAGTTAAGTCATCCTTCTTGACTAACTCATTGACACCAGCAGAAAAAGCATACTTATCAGAAGCATCTTGAGAAGCCCTATAGGCTACAGCCTTAGTAATCAGGGGATCAATTAAGTCTTTATCAAACTTTCTCCCCTGAAGGCCTACCATATCTTTACCGATAAGACCCTTAAGGATTTCAGCCCCATTAGGACTTTCAGCAATAGCCTGAAGGTGCTCCTTAAGCTGTCCCTCCCAAGAATCAGGAGTCTGATGGTATCCCCCTGAATTATACATTAAGGAGAAACCATTAAGGGCACTCGCAGTATCATGCACGGTTCCATCTTCAAGACCCTGTTGGAACAATGCAATATTAGCATTCTTGTCTTCCTGAAGTTTAATCCCTTGTTCTCTCTGTTGGTGCATCTTCATTGCACTCAAACGATTAGCAGGGGATTGTGCCCAGAAGGATTCTTCAAAGACTTTACCTGAGAATTCTCCCTGAGTATCATCATTGATCTCAGAGAGTTTTTCTCTCATAAACTTATAATGCTCTGCATCAAGTTCTGCTTCAGATAAACCCTTAAAGTCTCCGTCTTTGATTCTCTGTTGGAATTCAGTTTCAGCTAATCCAGAATAAATAGAGCCATACTTAGTCTTAAAGACCTTCATGGCAATGGGGTCATTCTGAAAGGGTAAACCTTTAGCCTTAATATGATCCTGATATTCCTGAAGTGAATGAGACTTAAGGTACTTATCTACATCCTTAGAGACATCCTCCTCATACTCATCAGCTACAGCATTAAGTCCAGAAAGAACCCCTGATGCTACATTAAGCCAATCAGTCTCTTCTTTAATACCTCCCTGATAAGGCTGACTGATAGAAGGAGTTCTTCCCTGATAACCTGAGAGTTTCCCTAAGCCTAAACTAAAAGAAGCCCACTGACCCCATGAAGTTTTAGCAGAAGTACTGCCATAGTTACTCTTAAAAGGCATTAATAATATGCTCCTCTTCTGCGATTAGTATATCCATAAGATTGGTTTTGAGGCCCAACAAATGTTCTGAAGGTCTTATAATAGTTCATATACTTATTCATATTATTATAATAAGTATTCCAGTTATTCATCATATTAGACCAACCACCAGCCCAGCTAAAGCTACTACCAGCGGCACTTGAAGCAAGTCCTGTGTTAGATAAAGCACTCACACCTAAGCCACCAGTACTTGAACTAGCTCCTACACCTAAAGAACTTAAAGCACTACTAGAGGCACCAGTAGAACCAGCAGAGCCTAAAAGACCAAAGCTAGAGCCACCCCCTAAAGTAGCCGCTCCTGCACCCCCAAGAGTTGCGCTTCCTGCTCCTGTAAGCCCAGCAGAAGCACCTGTGGCACCAGCAGTTAATCCAGTTCCTGAAGCTCCTCCCAAGGCGCCACTCATGAAGGAACCTCCAACACCACCAGCAAAGTAGCCCATAGCAACACCTTGGGCAGTGGAATCAGCAATCTTCCAGAAGGCATTCCAGCCCTTAGTGATCTGAGATTGATACTGGTCATGAAGATTCTGGACATCCTGAGAGTATTCCACATGGAGGGAGTCTTTCTTAGACTTAATGGAATAAATAGCATTCTCGTAACTACTCTGAATGTTATCTTTCTGTCTCTCGGATTGCCCTCTAACATCTCTAGCAACAGCCCTCTGTGAACGTCCTTCAAGGCCCGACTCACCTAAAGATGCTTCTACAAGAGAATTATTACGTAGCCCATTAAGGGACAGTTGGTACATCTCTGAGATAGCACCATCACGCTCATACACAGCTTGCTTATCAAGTTCATTCTGTGCATAAGAGTACTGTCTATTCATTACAGCTAGGCTTTTGTTGAAAGCCTTAATTACTTTCTTGTTAGCCTTACGGACATTAAGGCCACCACTAGAGAACCCTGCAATCCCACCAATAACTGCACCAGCAATTACACCACTCATTTATTCTCCTTATTGGTAGTCAATAGTTCCCACTCATCTGTAAACTCTTTCTCAGCATCTTTAGTATTAGTAGCCCTTACTCTACACAGCATTGTTACATAGGTATCTTCATAGGCATAAAAAATGCTACGTCTATTGGGTTCACCAAAGATAGTGCAATACCCATTGATACCCTGAATTTTAATACCATCAGATACAAAACAAGAACCACTAATAACTAATGTAGTAGGAACCTTAATGAGTGCTCCCATAATCATGACACCCTTTGGTAGGAACATGGTTCTAGTATAAATCCCCCCATGAACATAATCATAAATAGGGGGATCAAACTGTCTAGGGTGCTCCTTAAGGCACCCATAGACTTCCCCACAGATTCTCTCAGTTTCCTTAGTGACAGAATTTAGGACATTATCAAACCTTTTGAGTACGTCTGACATAAAGACCCTCCCATCCACCTGAGACAATCGTAAGAGGCAAAGGACTATCATCAACAATACTGATAGATACATCATCAGTGTTTCTTTGCACAGGGATCTTAAATTTACCTGAATGCAATGTGACCTTACCCATGATGTTGTCACTCTTAGAGAAATACTTAGAGGTAGCCTTATAGCTATACTCTTGGTTTCTCCCTGTGTCTTTCACCTTTACAGTAAACACACCACTATCAGCAAAATTAACCCAGAAATATCTAAGCTGAAGACGTCCAGCATTCTCACTAGTTACTGTCCCATTATTACCTTGTTTAATCTTAATGGTACTCAATTGATAATCTACAGGTACCTTCTTGCCAACAATAACGTCTCTACCTCTCCAGTCCCCTGAGAGAGTTATCTTAGTCCCAGTAAAGTCCTGAATGAACCCCTTAAGGTCTACCAATAAGTAACCATCAGAAAACTCACTAGCCCCAGTAGAATCAGAATAAAGATCTGAAAGACTGTATGTAGTAGTATTAGAGTAATCATCGTAATAGGTACTCCCTTCAGGTAACTTAACAGAAATCTTATGATCCAAGAAGACTCTATAGGGTTCATTAGAGAAGTCCTTAAGGTTATTCCTCAAAGACAACTTCTCAATATAGAAGTTACCCCCTACCTTATTCCTAAAGATCAACCAAATAGTATCATCAATGACTTCAGCAATATGAACTTCTACTCTGTCTCCAAAGTCCCATTTAGACCACGATTGCTGTAACTCCTGTCCACTCTGAATGATATACTTATAGAGATAAACAATATTAGATTTATTTACTAGAGTTACAATATCGAAGGTAGTATTCCCTGATAATCTTTGGATGTCATTAGGGATATAACTAGGAATATGAGCAGAGCAGTCTTCAGCATCCTTAAGGTCTGATACGTCCTGTACTGTGTAGAATCTCATAAGAGACCCATAGTCTACTCTCGTATTAAAGAAGTAAATGCTAGCTCCAATGTTAATGGGAGCCACAGTAGGCTTATAGACAAACCCTGTAATCTTATCACACTTGACACTCTTAGGTGTCATAGTGCCATCAGAAGACAAAACAAACTGCCCTTCTCTTGAGAATAAAATAAGCTCTCTACTAAAAGGAATAGCATGAGTAAGGTTAACTACCTTATTATCACTTACAGCTACATCAATAGGATCTGTATCAGCAATTACAGCACTAGACTTAAACCAGAAGTTAAAGAAACTAGAGGATTCACTTAAGATAATGTTTTCCCCAGAGATAAACCCAAGTCTATTTCTGAAGAAGAAAATATCATTGATAGTGTGCCCCACAAAGGAGGGCACAGGATTAGAGTCATCATCTCCTGCTTCTCGTTCATCCCAGTTAAGTTGCTTAAAGGTGAACGTCCCATTGGCTTCCCTAACGAGACCCCAAGGCATTGTAGAGTTCTTGAGTTTATACTTATGATAAGGAGCTACACATTCCTGCCATACGGACTTATTAGATACCCACTTGACATAATAGTCATCATCAGTGGAACTAGAGGCTCTACCTTTGACTTTAATAATGTACCCCTCAGGGGCAATCACAGGGAGCTTATTTACATTGTCTACTTCATTACGGATGAGCAACATTGCCTGCCCACCGTAGCCATCTCTTACATCTGACTGAAATGTAGACCTGTCTCTTCTCTGAAGGTAAAGCACGGAGGAGCCTAAGAGTCCTCTATTCCATGAGCTACTTGGTAAGGGAGACCCAGTAGTCCAATGAGTATACGCCCATTCAGCAGTACCTGTCTGAGCTACCCAAGTGTCATAACTATAGTCATCCCTAACATAACCACCCCCCTCGGGATCATCCCCATCACCATTCATGGATTTCCACAAAGCTCTTGCTACAATATCAGTAGTAGCCCAAAGAGCCTGTTTAGCTTCACCACCGTCAGCTGTAATCATGTTGGCAACTTCTCTGTTGTTCACACGAATACTGAAGACTCTACCATAGTTAGAAGTCTTTACCCAATAGAGAGTACAGTTTTCCCAACCACCATCAGACAGGTAGTTTTCCATTTCGACCTTCACTTTAGTGTTTACAATGAAGGTATAATCAGCCACAGTTACTAATTTAAGGTCAGTCTCAGGGTTACTAATATTAGACAGGTAGGCTTTACCATTAGGAAAATTAACCGTAAGTTTATTACCATTAAAGTCAAATACTTCGAGGTCTCCATTAACGATTCTCACAAAGTATCTTTCATTGATATCACGGTTAATCACGTGCCACTTAGTGGGTTTATCCCCAAGGGTAGTATTAAGTTTCCCTACACGAACACTAGGGGGTCTCTTCTGAAGCCCATAGACTTCACTAGAGAAGCCGTTAATTTGTTCTTCAAGCTGATCAGGATAGCGAATAATAGGAGGTTGCTGAGACACACCACCCTTAAAGGACAGAATGTCTTGAGAGATTAAACTCATGTATCCTCCTTAGCTTCTACCAATATTGCCACTGTTGAAAGTATCATCATTGTAGATATTATAATTACCTGTCTTAAGTTCAAAATCTACAAGGGCACTATAGGCTTCACTTTCAGCAAACTGTAAAGAAGCATCAATTTCCTGAGCACCTAAGAATCTCATCTGAAAGAGCCTAGCAGTTCTAACAGTGATATACTTGCGGAATACTTCAGGTAATTCATCAAACTGCAAGTATCTAATAAGAGTCACAGTAAGACCATTAGGGAACTCTGAGGTTCTACTCGCAATGTCGAAAAAATAGCCTGACTGCCGAACCAATTGATACCCATCACTATAGAACACTAAATAGTTCTCAGGACAAGGCACCCTATTGGAATCGGTGTCAGGCTGTAAAGTTACAGAATCTTCGGTATTAAAATACCAACCCTTAGATTGAACCTCTCTGCTAGTAGCTTCAAGGAGTCTCTTAGCGTTAATAACATCTACATCAAGACTTTCATCAAGGGTATCTACAGGGCTAGACCCAATAGAGGATAAAATTTCATTAACTGCCTCAAGTTCACTTTGAGGTGTCAGTATGTACGTCATTCTTCTTTCTTCCTCTCTTAGGTTTATCTACTTTAGGAGTCTCAGGAGGAGTTTCTTTAGGTTCCTCCTGAGGCTTCTTCATAGATTCCAAAACAGAGGAAGCATAAATGGTAACAATACTCATAGATGCTTCCTTTAGGATCAATTAAACCTGAGCTGTCTTAACAAAGAGACCCACAGCTTCAGGACGGAGACCACCGTGGCCCATGGCAAACTTCGCAATGATCTGATCGGCCTGATATTCAGCTCGGCGAGCACGTTCAAGAGCCAAATCCTTCAGCTTAACAGTACCCACAGCAGAACGATGGAAGACAATACCCTGAAGACCCGCAGTAGAAACCTTCTCGTTCAGTGTGTGCTTACCATCAACACCCGTATTGATGAGGTTCGGGGTTTCAATAATCTGGAAACCACAAATGTTCTGAATCTTAGAACCATCACCACCCCAGAATGCCTGATAGTTGGCAGAGTCGGGGAACAAAGCACGGATCAGAGCAGAGTAACCATCAGGGGTGAGCAGGCAGTAACGGTCACCCTGAGGCACATAGTTCTTGGTGAACTGTGCACGAGCCGCCACAAGACCCTCAAGAATCTTGTTGCCATATGTCGCAGTCTGATCAATATCAGCACCAGTCACAAACTGGAATGCCTTACCAGTGCCCTTGGCGCCACCAGTCACGTCAGGAATGTTACCATCCTTACTCGTAGCATCAATAGCCGCCTCATTGGCAAGTTCATTGATAATAGCACAGTCAGCACCCTGAGCAAGTGCTTCACCCAACTGCTTGGAGTATTCCGCACGAACGTCATAATGGTTCATTGCATCTTCAATATCCGTAATAAGGACATCAGAAGTCAAGAGACCATCAATAGAAATAACTCGTTCATTGTGCTGAATAGCTTTACGCTGATCATCAAGAGAGTTACCGGGTTCAAGGTACTTAGCAATTGCACGACCCATCACGGGGAACGATGCACTTTTCAAGCATCACGTTTCACTAGAGACGCTACTCTCTAGCTCCCTATAGTTTCCCACACTATAGAGCACATAGTTTCCTATGTGTTCAGACTATATCTTAATTATTATTGTGCTCTTCGAGATACCGAATTGCACACTCAAGTCTATAAGGGTTTTCTTTCATAAGACCAATAGCTGTATTACAGTTACAGCAGAGAATACCTCTGAGTTTACCTGTTTTATGGTCATGATCAGCAGAAGCCTTAGTGTATCTTGAAGAGTTCAATGTGCAACCACAAATAGCACACTTACCCTCTTGGACACACCACTGTCTCTCATATTCTTCAGGAGACCAACCAGTAGACCTTAATCTAACCTTTTCTTTCGTACATTGTTTGCACTCAGTACGATAGCTATTGCTTTCCTTACGAAAGTAGTAGTCCTCTAGTGACTTAGTTTTACCACAGAGTCTACAAACCCTAAATCTCTCTTCAGTAGATTCGCTCATATAATAATTCTTTCCATTTCGACTACGCTTGTAGCCTACGGTTTTCACCTAGTCGTTGAGCTTTCCTGTCTTTCGATCAGGCTTAGTTGCTGATTGGCATTCTACAGCTTTCCAGCAATTAAGAAAGTTTTTAACGAGAAGCAAAAGATTTAGTTACCACTCGAAATAGTACGAACAATGTGCTTGTTCATCATGGTGGATGTCCGAGTGAAAGCCGTAAGGACTTCACCAGCAAACACCTTCAAGAACAAGGCACGACGATCACCTGTACCGAGTTTCTGACCGGGATCGGAAATAGAAGTAGCAGTAAGAGCCGCCATATTAGTTTTATTTTTCCTTTTAGATTTACTTTAGTTAGTTTTATTTAAAAAAGACCATTAGAGAGGGACATCTTGCGTTCCACACTAATAGTGTATGCACGATCAATGCCATAACGAGGATCGCTCATAGCTTTGATCATTTCATCACGCCCAGAGAATCCCTTGGGGGCACTCTTAGAGGCTACATTACCAAGAAAGGTAGCCTTTCGAGTTCCCTGTTTAGCAACTCTCTTAGCCTGAATACCATCAAGAATCAGCTTAACAGCATTCAAATTGTCACTATTGACTGCCTCATTGTAGGCATCAAGTTCAGCCTTAGAGAGGTTTCCCTTCATCCAAGTCTGCAACTCTCGGAAGTCCTTTTCACCACCCACGTGATTCATGACATCCTGAGCATACTTATTGTCAATAGCCTTTCGGGTTTCTACAAAGCCCTGAATGACTTCCTTTGGATACCCTGCCTTCTCAAGAGCCTCATAAGTCTTCTGAGAAAGTTCACCATTGTTTTGGTATTCTTCAATGGCACCAAGGAAATCAACACCCTTAGAGATCAGGTCTTTACCAAGTGCTTCAATAGCCTTATCATTAGATTCTCTCTGAGTATCTACAGAGGCTTCTTCACCATCCTTGGTATCTCCTGTACCATCCTGAGGTTCTTCATCAGGTGTTTCTTCTTTAGGGGCTTCTTCGCTAGCAGTGCCATCAAGGTCATCAGTGGCACCCTCTGTGCTAGTAGAACTAGCTGTTCCCATCTGAAGGATTTCACCTGAGTTAGTTTCTTCAACAACTACATCCTTAGTAGCATCTGCTTCACTGCCCGTAACTGCATCCTTACCATAAAACTCTTCATTAGAGTTTACTTCAGGATTTTCAGTAGTTTCAATATCTGCCAAATTTAACTCCTAATTATTGCTGAGTAGCTTGATTTACAGCTACCTCATTGGCTCCCTCAATGGCCTGAGAATCCATCTGAGCCTGATTGATATCTGCCTGAGCTTCTTCAGGCGTCTTAATGATCCCATTAGCGTCAATCCCTGCCGCCGCAAAGATTCTCGTAAAGAGACCCGAATAGTTCAATACCTGTTGCCCCTCAGGGAACTGAACAATCAGCTGAGTAACTTCTACAAGTTTCTGTAAGTCTGCACCACGACCAAGAGCATCAAGACCAGTAATAATAGTAGGCTCAATGTTCTCACCAATATTGGCATCAGTGGGGAGCATACCCATAGACTGCATCTGATTAAAGATACAGTTTACCAAAGGAATCTGAAGTTCCTGAGAGAGCAAGCTATAGACACCACCAAGGGTATCTTCAAGTTCTCCAGCAACATATCGGATTTCTTCAGCAGTTCTTTTATATTATCGGGGAGTCGTTAATTCCCCACTTATAGTTGCCTATAAGAATAGACTATCTCTTACCTAAAGGTTTCTACATTTCGAGCCACTTGGCCCTACTCCTTGCGGATAGTCGTTACACTCACTTAACCTTCTTGGCACCTGTAACCTTAGCCCAAGATTTACCCTTCCAAATACCCCTGATAGTAGCCCTAGAAACGTCTATTTTGTAGCGATTCTTGAACTGTGTGGGTGTCAGCCCACTATCTCGGAATTTGTAAATAAAGAGAACTTCTGATGAAGTTAACTTATGAGTCCCGATAAGTTCCCCGTATTGCTCCATATGGAAACCGTTGTCTCTACAGTGTCTTACGTTCTGTTGAGCAGTACACCACTCTAAGTTCTCAACAGAGTTGTTATAACGGTTACCATCCTTGTGATTAACTTGGGGGTAATTATTAGGATTCGGAATAAATGCTTGAGCAACAAGACGATGCAAAGGAATAAACTTAGAGCAATGATCTGCACCTAAGTGTACCTTCACATATCTGTTGTTCTTGGTTATAGATGTACCTTTAACCCATTTACCATTATCCTCATTAAAGATTGTTCCATCTTCAAATAAGGTATAATTATGGACACAATGGAAAGGTAATAATTCATTAAGGTTGGTTTTTCTCATAGAGTTAAAAACCTCGTTAGCTCGGTATTGTCCCCTAAGGGAGGTTCACCGAATTAGTAGAATTTATAGAGAGCCACTTTAGTTAACCCTCTCGCCTTGTCGCTGTACCGCAGAGTTCAACAAGAAGCAGTAAGACAGTCTAGCTTCAATATCAGAAGCAGTAGCCTGACATACCTGCAAGTCACTTGTCTTCTGAATCTGCACAGGCATGATATCTTCAGGCTTACCCTTTACGAATGCCCCATTTTCACACTTGGCAAGTTCTCTAATATTAGTCTGACAAGAAGGACTAACCAAGAAGATAACCTTGGCACTCAGCATGGAGATATCGACAATAGCCTTAGATAGATTCTCAAGGGAAATCAAGTCACCCAAATAGTCATCAATAAAGCTACGCCCATAGGATTCCCCATCACGCTTAAAGAATCTAATAGGGATCCACGGAAGTTTATTCATGGGGAATGTCTGTTCACTCCCCTCAACTACCTGCTCATTGATTTCCTGATAAGATTGCCACTGATAGGACTCACCTTGATTAACTCGGAACACATGAGTATAAATATCAACTTTCTCATTGATCTCTGCATCATCAGCATTTTCCATGTATTCCAAAAGGTTCTCAGGAAGAGAACCCTTAGAGACAGTATCCTTAGTGACAATCTGAAGGACATTCCCGGTGCCATCTCTCTCTACTACATAGTCTCTCAAGTGGTAGCACTTTACACCACCTTCTTTAGGAGGAAGAAACAACAAGGCATTACCTGAGATAATGAGTTGCTTAAGGGCATCAAAGAGAGTAGGTCTAAAAGAAATACTCTCAATGTATCTCATCATAGCTTGTTCCATCATAGACAAGCCATAGTCGATCTGTTCCTTAGTATCTGGGTCTGCCTGATCCATCTTTTGCTGGTTCTCAGTATCAAGACCCAACCTAAAGAATGGCTGAGAGGGGGGCAACAAGGCAAGCAGAAGTTTAGAAGCTAGATTGTTTACACCACGAGCACCAACAGAGTTATAAGGAGTGTCATAAGTCGTAGAACTATTATCAGATTCCTTAGGGAATGCCTTGGGAATCGTATAGGTAGCACACTTCTCTGCTCTCTGAGTGTAATCATCACGCTCCTGAGTAAGACGATTATAGGTTGTCTTAGCACCTAATTCTTGCATCTCTGCAAGTACATTATCACTATTAGTTGCCACTAATCATCCTTTTCTCATAAGAAATATTATTTCTCATACATAAACTCATATGTTGTTTTGTACCCTGTCTTCTCAAAGGCATTCTTGACAAGCACGGCATCATTGGAAGACCCCCCTCCAACAGCCCTATCGGCTACACCTTTGTCAACCAAATCCCTAAGGTATTCTGCGGTGTGCCTAGAGACCCCAGCAGAATATCGGGTACTATCAAAGCGAATCTGTAATTGTTCTATCAGTGTCTTAGCTGTTGCTTTGCTAAACCACCCGCCCGCTCCCTCACAATAGAACAATGAGAGACCCCTCTCAGTACCCGTTTCTTCATCACACCAAAGAACCATATAGATCTTACTCGGGATTACTTTAGTGTGATCCTGATGAATTTCTACATTATTTCTTATTGCTTCCTCAAATACTTTCTTAATAGAAAAACTATCAAGATCAGCATAGAGTTTAATTCCCTTATAGCAATTACTCTTATCAATATACTCTAGGCTCTTCTTAAGGTAATCCCCAGCCTTAGAGACATCATAGGGTACAAAAGCAAACATAATGGTTTACCTATTTACAAAATGGGAACCTTTCTTAGGCCCCTGTGGTTTCTGAGGATCATCCCCAACAAAGGGATCACGTTCTTCTTTATCTCTAAACAACATTAAGGCCCTTAGTAGCCCCACTAGAGTTTTCTCCAGTGCTTACCGACAGGCTTCTCTTACCTGCTTTCTTCTTTTTGGTAACAGCCTTATTAGAGATATCTTCAGAACCTGAATACTGACCAGTGATATCCGTAGGACTAACCGCAGGGGCAGAGATCTCTACAGTGCCCCCATCAGAACCACCACCACCAAGGAGCTTTCCAACACCTCGGGTAATACTTTTAAATGCTTTTTTAATTCCACCCATAAATACACCCCTGCTTAAGCCTTTGCTTACGCCACATTAAGACCAGCATTACTTCTAGTAATCCCTGAGTCAATTTTAAGAGAGGATTTCCCTCTACGTTTCTTAATACTCTCTTGAGACTGACCACCAAGTTCAGGACTCTTGACTTCCTGCGGTGGTTCATCTAATTTAGGAGCCGCCTGCTTAACATCTACGTTAGGCACAGAAGTAGCCCCAAAGATTTTATTAAATACTCTGCCAATAGCACCCATTTAATTATCCCCTATGAATACAAGACTCAATCTGAGAGTCCTCATTATTCTCTGATTGTTTCTTATAGATATCTTCTAATCTTGAGAGAACATATTGCATACCCCTAAGGGTATCTATAGTATACTTATATACTCCTGTATCACAATATCTTTCAAAGATAAGACTTCTTATATCTAATTCTTCTTTAAGATCATCTAAAGTATCTTTAGTAATCACTTTTGTTCTCCCCGAAATGTGTCACCGAAAGGTAACTTGTTATATGTGTGACTTATCTTTATGAAGTCCTCAAAGGTAGGCTTAGGGAGTGTCTTATGAGACAAGTCATCAGTAGCATGAAGAAGATAAGCCATATTAAAATTAGCTAATGCGTCTTCTTCAGTTAACCCTGCTTTCTTGAATTTCTCTACTACAATATTATTCCATAATAAACTAATATCAATACTATTAGTATCAATTAGTTTCTGAGCTGTTACAGGGCCAATCTTAGGACAACCCTTATAGTTATCTGCTGTATCTCCTGTTAATACCTGCTTTAATAGGTTCTTATATGCAGTCTTTTCATCAGTATACCCAAGAGTATCCTGCATGAAATTATAGAAGAAACTACAAGGGACTGTCTTAAAATCCTTATCCCCAGAGATAATCACAGTGTTATTCTTAAGGCACGTAGAGATTACCGAGATAATATCGTCACCCTCTAAATCACCATAAGAAACACTATTGTAATTCTCCTTGATATACTCAACTAATCCTTTGTAACAAGTAGGTTTTCTATGGGATACTCTCTGAGCTTTATATTCAGGATTTAATTTCTTTCTGTAATTCTCTGATGAGCTAAAACAGAATACAATATTATCCCAATCTAATTTCTCAGATCTATTCCATTTTAGATCCAAGGAACTTTTGATCTCACCCAATAACTGCTTGAAATAATCCACAGCATCATTGAGAAAAGCATGACACGTCCAAAGGCCATCACCCCAGTCAATGTCTTTTTGAACCGCTGAAGAACACACATAGGCAATAATATCCCCATCAATTAGAAGCTTCATAGTTTTTTTCACCCTCCCACCAATGATCCTCTTCTACCTTGTAGCCAAGTTTCTCAAGAAGCTCCGTATAACATTCTTCAGGAGTAAACCTAACGGCAGTATAGATAAGTTCATCATCAAGTACGGCTGTAAGACGAAACGTAGGATCATCATCTTCTGTAGGTGTATAGTGATCCCAAAATAATTTAAGATTTTTCATAGTAACTCCTTAATGACATTCGCCCCAGTTGTGTCCAATCTTACCTTCAGTATCCAACTGTGCTCTAAAATTAAATTCCTTTTGGACTTGCCTCATGGATTCCTGAGCGATTCTTATGCAGTCTTCTGCAATTTCCTTAGTACGACAAGCATAGGCGCCCTCATCATGAATCCAGGCCATTAAACAGAAGTCTCCATCCCATCCATGTTTATACCCAGCTTTCCTCATGTTCTCTTCCCATCTGACCATCCACAGTTTGCAGATAAGTGCGCCTGCTGATTGCAAGACGGTATTCAATGCGGAATGCCCTGAGCGAACATAGACAGGTCTACCATCAAGCCCAACAATACAGTGACTGTAGTCAAGTCCATTCCTGATGCGCTTCTTCCATGTTACCTTATTGATCCCCCCAATCCACACAGAGGATGCAATAAGGGAATCCTCAATGCCTTCCCTTAAGATTTTAATTGCAGGGACAGCCTTAAGGAACTTCTCTCGTAGCCTCTTACCTTCAGCCTTGTCTTTCCCTACAATCTGCCCAATCTTTTCATCCCCCGCACCATAAAGGAATCCATAGATAAACGTCTTAGCGTTATCTCTAGTAGGTAATCCAGCGGCTTTCTGATTGGCAGTATGGATGTCACCATTTAGGATTTCATGAAGGTAAGCCCCATTGTCATAGGGGTATAGGAAATGACTAAAACAGCGCAACTCAAGACCACTAGCGTCCACACCAACCTCGTACCAACCTGTTGGAGCCTTGAATAGGCTTCTACACTCCAGCCCATACGGAGAATGTCCTGAAGGCACTTGTGCAACATTAGGGTAGCTATGAGTAGCCCTACCAGTGACAGCTCCATTAGGGTTAACACTACCATGGATCCTAGTAATTCCATCCTTATCGTCCTTCATCATCTTTAGCCAAGCATAATCCCCTTCAGCTAACTGAGATATTCTCTTTTGGATCAGAAGGTATTCCAAGAGCATAGCCTTCTCAGGAATATCAGGAGCATCCTTAAGAGTCTCTTCATTAACCTGTGGTTTCCCACTAGCAGTGAACACTGTTGGTTCCCACCCACGTTCCTTCAAGACCTTAGCTATATGATCTCTTGAAGAAGGATTAAAGGTTTCTTCTTTATAGATTGGGTAAGTCTTCCCTGCAATGATACCCCTCTTAGCGTTGTCTCTCTTATAAGTCTTATAGCCAACAAGTCTCTTCCAAGAACCAAAAGACTTTACAAGAGATTCCATAAGAACCTGTCGTCTTTCTGAGAGTTTAGCATAGAGTTCTACTGCTTTATCTTTGTCAAAACAGAAACCATTGCGCTCCTGTTTAGCCATTAACCAAGCAATATTATGCTCTAACTCAATAGCCATCAAAGGGAACTTCTTAGAGATTAACTTGTCGAAAAGCATAGAGGTAACTTTAACGTCCTGCTTGCAGTAGACAAGCATATCCTCATTAAATTCCTTCCATGCCTCTTCTTGTTCTCCATAGGTACCCTTAAGTTCCCCTAAGCGATAACCCCAAGCCTTCAGAGAATGGCTCCCCATGAGTTTCTTAGGGAAGTCCTTACGCTTAGAGTCTCTTTCAAGCATCTCAGGATAGATCAATCGAGCCATCACTAAGGTATCAATAACTTGCTCTTTAGGGTCTACTTTGAAACGTTTCTTATTGAGGAGCTTCAAGCAAGGTAAGTCAAACTTGACTATATTATGTCCTACTATGATATATCCTTTTCCAAGAGCTTCATCCAAATAATCAAATAACTTAGAAGAGTCCCTAAAAGGTATATAGGTATCTGTATCAGCGCAATAAACCCAACCGCAATGAAGCCTAGAAACAGAGTCAAGAAGACCATCGGTTTCAATATCAAATACAAGATACTTTTTCTGAGAAATTCTCTCATATAAATCCTTAATCATGACTAGAAGTCCTTAGTTTCTTCTTTAGAGAAATCTTCACTAATGGAATCTTCACTAGTAAAGTCTCTCAGTCTACCCGTCTCAGGGACATACTCAAGATAACCACTAACACCGGTTTCGCCACTAAAGCGATTCTTGAGGATTCTCAAAGTTAAGATATTAGGGGTATCCCCTTGTTGGTTTCTCTCTAAACCTATTACCATATCACTCAACTGTGCAATAGCTCCTGAGCCTCTGAGTTGACTTAAAGAAACCTGAGCGCCTTCTTCATGTCCCTTCTTCTCAGGTCTCTTAAGATGAGAGATTACAAACATACGACACTGAGTTTCCTCTACAAGAGATCTCAAGTTAGTCATAAGTTTATCAATAGCTTTTCTCTCACCGCCATCCCCGTCGGTATCCATTCCTGAGACCACAATAGAGATATGATCTAAAAAAATATTACGACACCCAAGGGCCTTAATCATGTACCTAAGTTTACTAAGAAGGTTCCCTGAATCAAGAGAACCAAAGTGATCATACAGAAAGAAATTACCATTACCAACAGTGTGCTCAAATGCCCCTTTAAGTTCTTCTTGAGATAGCCCCTCAGAACCCAAGATGAGTCTCTTATTAAGATCAATGGACATGAGTTCAAGCCCTGTCTTTCTAGTGCTCTCCTCAAGGGCAACTACGCCACAGATCTCTCCCTTGGTAACCCCAAAGTAATACTCTAGTTCCCTGAGCAGTGTACTTTTACCCATACCGCTACCACTAGTGAGCGTAATGAGTTCCCCGTAGCCGACACCCCTTGTTTTTGCATTTAAGGCTTCCCACGGGTATTCTTCTCTATTGGAGAACTCAGAAATATGAAGCACACAATCATTAAATAAATCGCTACCACAAACAATACCATCAGGGCGATATATTTTAGCATTCCAAATAGCCTTAATAACTTCTGAAGATTTACCCTCTTTAAGACACTCATTTGGATCCTTAAAGGGCAGTGTGGCAATATAAGCCTTCCCCACAGGTAATACCTTAGCGGCCTCTTCAGCTCCCTTTCTTCCAGCATCATCCATGTCAAACATGATGATAACCTTATCGAAGCTGGAGAGGTATTCTAGATTATCCTCAAAGGCTTTCTTAGCCGCCTGAGCACCATTAGGGATGCTAACGACAGGCCATTGATTGTTCTGAAGCTGACTAACAGTAAGACAATCAATCTCACCCTCAGTAACTACAATCATCTTGCCCCCTGATCCCCACAGCTGAGAACCAAAGAGTTGACCTGAGACTTTACCAAAGATAGTAAAAGTCTTGTCTGCGTATCTAAACTTCTGACCTACTACACTCCCTGTATCGTCACAATAGCAGGCTACCTGTACTGCCTTACCTTTGTATTTACCAATGTAATATTTGTATTTACGACAAGTATCCTCGTTGAGTCCACGTGTCTTGATAGCCCTAAATTCCCCTTCAAGTTCTTCCATAGGGATGCATTCTTTACTCATCTTTTTAGTACTCCTAGTATTCGAGACTTCCCCTGAGGGCTTAAAGTATTTATTACAAGAAAAACAAAACCCATGACCATCATCATAGATTCCACAGGCATCTGAGGAACCACAATTAGGACAAGGACAATGAAAGAGGAATCTAGAGCTATCCATAAAATTTTACCACCAAGGCATTACATAAAAGTCAAGAGGCTCCTCCCAATAGAGCATCTTAAGGCGGACATCAGAGAGCATCTTAAGGCAATCATATTTGCTGTATCCGTTGCTTTCGTCAATCCAGTACTCTAGTTCATAATCTTTGATAGCATCCATGCAGTCTTTAACCATCTTAGGAGTTAGCTTCAAGTAAGAACAATTAAAGTCTGCTTCGTCAGCATTATACTCATCTTCTTTGTCTTCCATCAGAGCCTCATAGTACCTAGCACCAAAGAAGTCACAAATGAACCAATTCTTACGCCAATAGGCTTCTTCATAAAGGGCATCCGTAGCACCCTCATTAGTATAGCACCCATACTCAGGTGCCCAACGCAAGAAAGGATAACTCTTACAAGTACCCTTAGTGTTTACCGTAGCCCCCTCAATATAATCGGGGTTGCTATCACGGTGTTTCGTCGAATAAATAAAGAGATCAAGACCCATTTTTTACTCCATGTTCAAATTTGTAACGTGCAGAATACCAACCCTTAAGATTAGCATAAAATTTTGTACTTGGGGAAGCATAACAGAAGTGCTCAAAGGGCGTCATATGTCCACCCTTAATAAGACTCTCTGCAAGTTTAAAGTCATCATCAGTAGATGGCGGTGTACCATCATGCTTATTATAACTCACTCTAGCACACCTAGCGGCACTCAGATGGATGATCTTCTCCCATTCCTCACAATAAGGAGCATGAACGAACCCCATAACAGGATAAACCTTACTCATAGCCTTCTTCATTGCCGTCGCAAGATCTCTCATATGAGGCTCAGCATCATCAGCCAATCGGAGCTTAAAGAAGTTATCCCATTCAGTAGCCGTAACAACTACCTTAATGAAACTAAAAGGCTCCAAGAGACGATTTACGATCTGCTTATGGAGACCTAAAGATTCAAGTCTCTTAGCATTACTAATAGCCTCCTTACGTGCTAACTTCCAAGCATTCGCATACTCCCCAACCTTAGTACGACAAGTGATTTCAGTATTGTTCACCATGCCTTTACTATTCTGCATCCAATGTGTAGGCATTACGGTAGCTTCTTCAATGAGTCTCTTAATGGGGATAGCTCGTGAAGAACTAGCATTACGGCTAAACATTCGGTGAGTCATAAACTCACTGTGGATAAACCTAGGATAAATAAGCTCAAAGGTAGTAATCGTAATGTTATTATTGGGGTTCTTAGTGGAGGCAATTACAGTTGCCATACAGTTACCAACGCGGGTACTGCTGGAGTTCGTAGTGTGATTCAATAAGTACTCATTCATTATTAGTTCTCCACTTTACCAACAGAAATCCCCGTGTCTCCCTGATACTTCCCAGTATAGACAGCACTAGGTTCTTCCCCAGTAAAGAAAAGGATCTGACAAATAGGCATTCCGGGATAAAGAGCAATATTACGAGTAGTCTTATTGAACAACTCAAGGGTAATATTACCAGTCCAGTTAGGCTCAATCACCACAGAGGCTACATCAAGACCAAGCCTAGAGAGAGTACTCTTGGGTTTCGTAATACCAACAACATTAGTAGGCATCTTAATGAGTTCCAAGGTACTAATCAAGCAACGTCTCAAAGGCTTCAACAGGAATACTCCATCCTCAGGAATCGTAAAAGTACTATAAAGAGAATTCAAGTCTTCCATTGTGGTGTTAATCGTGGGGACATCACGCTTGTTCTTCTCAGACAGAATCTTAACAGTGTTATCCATTCTGAGATCATAACCAAAACTTGATTCTCCAAAAGACATACCAAAGATATGACTCTTAGTTACATGGGGTGTAATAATACCTGCTTTTGAAATCTGATAATCAGCCAATACGGTCATTAGTTTTTTCTCCTTTATCATTCAAACTTTCAAGATACTCTTCATATTCTGTTTCCCACAGAGACTTAGTGACATCTTCCTTGTCATCCTCATAGGAGGCCATTAAGTCTTCATCATAGGGATCAATTAAGTCTTTATCCTTCTTTACAGGTACTTGAGTATTAGACATATAAATAACACCAATGTTAAATAAAATAAATGGTACCACTGGTGAGACTCGAACTCACATAATACAATTTAGAAGATTGTTTCTTTGTCCAATTAAGATACAGTGGTATGCTAAGCTACTGAACTACTTCTTCTCCTCCTCCTTAATGAGAGTATTCAAAGAATCAACCCTTAAGGATTCTCTTCGATATCCTTCAAGAGCCTGTTTAAGTAATTCTGCACCTTCAAGGTTAAACTCTCTACATCTTTCGAGTGAGACTCTTGAAGCGTCTGTGGGATTGTTTGCTTTAAGTCGTTTGTTGTCTTGGGACAACTGCCACAACCTACCAAGAGACTTGTCAAGATCAGACCTGAGGCTATTCCCTTCAGTGAGCAATAAGTTAATTGTTGCATCTTTTTTACTAGCATTTTCTTCAGCCTGCTTCTTAAGATTGACAATGACAGTCTCTTGGTATTCTTTAACTGCCTTATCATAGCCACTACTATGACCCCACAAATAGGCTCCCAAGACAATTAAAGAACTAAGGCCCAACATTATCGCCTTAGGGTTTAACATACGTTTCTCTCTCCGAAATGTGTAACCTAATGGGTGTTCTGAGCGTACCAAGGGATGACATCAAAACAAGGACAAGCCTTATTAACCCCAAAGTCCCTATGGCCTAACACAGTGGGTTCCTCAGCGGCATAGACATCCTTCTGAAGCCACACAAGAAGTTTCAAAAGACTATCCTTCTGAGCCTTCGTAAAGTTATCCATCGGAACACCCTTAAGGTTAGTCCCACCAATAAGGCAGATGCCTACAGACTCCTCATTGTGCCCCTTAACGTGGGCACCAATGGTATCCAAAGGTCTACCTTCTTCAATAGTTCCATCGGTGCGGATCACAAAATGATACCCAATGCAGATCCAGCCTTTCTGTCTGTGCATTCTGTCAATAGTCTTCCAGTCAAAATCAGGACTATTAACTGTAGCACTACAATGAACTACCAAGTATTTAGTCTTAGGTCTCTTCTTAAGAGACACAAAGAGCTTATTAGATTTAATTGTAGGTTTTTCCATATATAACACTTACTTATTATTTCTCAATGACTCATAAGAACCCCCTTAGGGATTCTCTTCTTAGGTTCCTTAAACCACTCTTCAGGAATCAATTTGTCTGCATATTTGATCCCATTGGCTTCACAGAAAGAAGCATAGGTAGTCTTAGAGCCTTTATAAATAGGTGACTTACTGCGAGAGAACACAAACCTAATATCAAGATCAGGATGTTGAGACTTAATAAGTAAATGTTTCTTCCTGTCTTCTGAATCCCATACACCCTTAGACTCAATAATGATTCCATTAGGTAAAATAAAATCAGGGGTGTACTTATGCTCAGAAGCAGGCACAGTATACTTCAAATAATGAAGTTCATAAAGTCCATCAATATTGTGGTCTCGAAGTTGAGTGTTAATCTTTTCTTCGAGACCGCTCCTATATGTGCTCTTGCAGTGTCTCTTAAATTTACTATAAGCGGCACTGCGGGTAGTCATTTAGTATTCCCCATGAACAAAGAGGGGTTGAACCCAAATGTGTCCCTTATCAATCTCAGACTGAGTAAACCATTCAGGAACTTCTCCACAATCATCACCAAAATCCCAATCGTATGCACAATCAGCAGAACCCCCGTTGAGCCCGCTAAAGAACCCCACACGACGATCCTCGGTGCAAACACTTCGGCAGAGCTTATTGGGATCAGTAGGCCACGTCCCAATAACAAAGTCCTCATAGGCGTACGGATCCCAAGAGTACTCCTCAGCATCCTTAAGGTTAACCCAAAAGTTCCCAAGAGGCTTCAGACTAGAGGGCTTATTTTTTCCCCCCTTAAAACACTCAGGCTTAATACTATTGAGTTTTTCGTTAAGGTAATAACACTTTTCTTCAAGAGAGAGACCATCAAAATCAACAGTAGTCTTTTTCATCTTAGTAATCTCCATTATTAGCATCTTCAGAACTACCATAGGATTCCTCAAAGGGAGGATCCTCATCTGCATCCTTGGCTTCGTAGCCTTCTTCTTCATCGAAACCATAAGACTCAGCATTACCAGCAGAGTATTCTACCAGCTCAATAACCTGAACTGCAACAAGGCGAAGACTCAAGCCAACACCCTTATTGGTAGCATTGAAATAAGGGGCTACCGTAAAGGACACACGACACACACTACCATTACCCAACTTAATGGGTTCAGTAATGGGCTTACCCTTGGCATCAAACAGGGGAATCTTAACCTCAGAGGTAGTACCATCCTTACGTTTAATGATCTTATTCTGTTTGAACTTAAAGACAAGGTGCTTACCATCCTCAGATTCTTCAAAGAAAGGAATCTTATTGAGCTTCTTATTCTTTTCCTTGGAAAGAGTCTCATGTTCCTTATCAAGGATTACTGTCAGCTTCTCAACCAGCTCCGTAGTCTTAGGATCATCCTGATAGCACTCAAGCTGAATATGATACACACCTTCTTTAACAAAAGCAGTATCAGCAGTAATAACCCACGGATACATAGCAATACCCTTAGGGGAAACATATCGAACAATTTTCGTAGCCATTTTAATTTAACTCCTAGAATTTAATACAAATCTTTTTTATTGATACAAAGTTTATGAGTAATATAGGGATTGTCTTCATCCTTCAACCGAAGGACAATATAGTCATCTCCATCGTTTAACTGTCTGTTCCACTCCTTAATCAATTCATGGGCCCTTTCTGCACCATCTTCAAGATCCGTATTATAGTAGATAAAGTCATTAAAAGCAAGGAGGGCGTCCTCCTTAGCATTCGGATAGTACTTCTTCAGAGTATTCATAGACACTTCCTCAGTTGGCGGGAGAAGGTTCTGAAGAACATACTTAGGCTTAAGAAGGCAAGTAATAACAAGTCCACCTTGTTTACTGATGATACTAAAGAAATCCAAAGGTTTAGAAGAATTCTGATTCAGAACCTTAAGAAGTTCATATTCATGATCCAGTCGTTTCAGAAAGGAGTTAAAAGTGGGATAATCTCTGCACCCTGCAAAGAAGTCTGATACATCATCGGCGTTACTAAAGACTGTAGCAAGGGCCTCAGTATAGGTTGCATAGGAACGAGGAATAACATCACTAAGTTTATTGGCCATAATATTCTCCAAAGTTAAAAACAAGAGAAGAACCTAGGTAACCTTTAGGTTCTTCTTCTCCGAAATGTGTAACCTAATTAACAACTAGGCTAGGCACAACTAGCGTCATGCTAGTCATAACTAGCGTCATGC
>ERZ1034865.238-NODE-238-length-38748-cov-593.548575_pt1 | contig 38748 bp, 50 predicted proteins | sample MGYA00520632_ERZ1034865 | MGnify/ENA primary metagenome ERZ1034865 (study PRJEB33766, sample SAMN09781738) | gut metagenome | biome: gut microbiome | host: Homo sapiens | place: Madagascar | study: EMG produced TPA metagenomics assembly of the PRJNA485056 data...
ATGTGCCCCGCACCGGAAGGGGCGGACGCGGGCGCGTCCAGTTGATCCCGACATGTGCCCCGCACCGGAAGGGGCGGACGCGGGCGCGTCCAGCTGATCCCGACATGTGCCCCCGCTGTCTGGAAGGGACGGACGCGGGCGCGTCCAGCTGATCCCGACATGTGCCCCGCACCGGAAGGGGCGGACGCGGGCGCGTCCAGTTGATCCCGACATGTGCCCCGCACCGGAAGGGGCGGACGCGGGCGCGTCCAGCTGGCAGCGTATGACAACAAAAAATGGCCACACATGCGGGCCCTTTTCAATTTACTATTTATCGTCAATCTTTTTTTATCCATTTCACTTTGTACCCTAGCGATTCCATAATTTTAAGCACTTCTAAATATTTTAGAGATCCGTTTTTTATGCGCTTGTTAAAAGTTGATTGTGTGATCCCGATCATCTCCGCGGCCTGTCCTTCCGTCACTCCGCCCGCCTCAATAAATTTTGTCTTTAAAAATACGTATAATTCCTTTTCTGTCATGTCTATCACCTCGCGGCAATTATATCATATGGTAACGGAAAAAGTCAAATAATAAATAAAACATTCTTGACAAGAATATAGTTATCGTGTATAATATAGTCATAAGATGAATAATAAAGTTATGAAGAGAAAGGAAGAAAGAAAATGAAAGAGGCAATGAAAGAGTTAAAAGAAACAGCAAGAGAATTTGCGATGGTGTACGGTCCTATCATCGCGGCTATGCTGGTATTCTCCGGCGCGGCTGCTATGGGCGGCCACGCAAGCGGCGCCGGAGCGTGCGCCGGGATCGCGGCAATTGCCGCCGCAATGTATGCCGCCACAATCGTAACAACGGCAATAATCGAATTAGCGGCAACAGTTAAAAGATAGCTTCTGGGGGGCTGTGCTAAACAGCCCCGCCCCATCCCTTATTTTATTAGTTATTTAGGACGCGTAACGTCCAGGCAGATTTAAGCAATCCGCCGGAAAGGAAAAGGTTATGGATTTTTTGAAAAACGCGATCATAAAGGATCTTGGAACATGCGAAGGTAAAAGATGGGTTATCAATGACCTATTCGAAGATTTCCACGGCAACTATAAATACAGTGGAATGACGGATGAAGTGAAAAAATTGCACGGACAGTGCAAAGAAATCACATATCATGGATGCATCTCTGGTACGGTCAGTAGCATGATTTGGTACGATGATACCGTTAGATTTTATGATCACTTTATTGACGATATCAATGATTATTTTGACGGGGTCGGTTATGACTGGATTGATGAAACTATGAAGGCCTCCGATTTCATAAAAAGCGAAAGAACCGCGAAAAATAATATCGCATGGGCATTTTACGAAGAAGTTATTTATAAGGTATCGGAATGGCTTGAGGATAAGCTAGGCGCGTAATCGTCAGATTTAAGTGCGGGCACACGCCCCGCCGGAAAGGTAAAAAATGGACAAGATCGAATTTACAAGAAAAATCATGGGATGGCTGAAAAGCAATAAGCCTACAATGATCGATAATGAGAAAGAAACACAAACTATTTATATTAGAATCCCGTTTAACGGCTTAGAATACGTTTATAGCATGCCGGTTTACAAAATTGGAAAAGGCGTGTATGAAGAATTTGATTTTAACGCGATTTACAGCACAAAAGAAAAAATTTGCTTATTCAAGAATTTTTGGGGGAAGCAGGCAAACACGATCCAGGAAGAGGAAATAGGGTTCTATGAAAGGTCCAGAGTTGTTAAAAATTTTAATAAAATTTTTGCAAAAATCCTTCCTTCAATTTTTATTGCGAAATACAAGAATAAAGCGCTAAATAAAATTAAAATTAAGGAGCAGGAAACATCCTGGCGAAAAACATATTATATAGACAAAGCGCGCGCCATTTATTTACAAGGAGAAAAAGAAGTATCAGCATTAAATGAATTGCACAAAGAAGTAAAAAGAGAATCAAGCATTTCATATATGGTCGAAAGCATAGACGAAGCACTAAAAGAAAAATACTTCCATGCATTAATTGATTTTATCAAAAACGGTCAAGCTGAAAGTGCGGTAATAGATTTTATAAAAAACACTCTCCACACATGGGAAGAAGGAATCCCCATCAAGTTATATGAAAATTTTTTTATGGATTTATGTGACGCACTTATAATTGCTGATCTTGTTAATAGCTATACTCCGACAGAAGACGAAATATATACAAAAGGCATGGCGCGGGCGTATAAGGCATTCTTCAACGGGAAAGAGCCCCCCAAAAAAATAAAAATAACGGTAGTCGGGAGAAATGAAAATAGGAGTTATAAATATCAAAAGGCTGGTATTGACATCGAAGGGAAAATAATGAGTATGAAAATAGATCCTCATCAACTATCAACCCCCTGGCAAGCATTAGATCCTACAGTCTGTAATATTAGCAATTTATCCGGCGATCTACAATTAAAACAAGATTATAATGGACGGGTTGAACTCCCATTTGACCACGTTCACGCAAAAGACATTTTAAAAATAGAATACGGACGGAAAACGATTTGGGGGAAAGGAGAATTAAAATGACTTTTTATAGCGAACTTTTAGAAGATATTCTTGGCGACGTCATCCCCGCAAAAATGGGGAAAATTGGATGGGCGGGGAAATTAGTCAATGAAATGATATCAGAAATTATAGATAGAAGTTTTGATTTTCGCGAGGAAGGGGAAACGGGCATGCATAACGCGATTAAAGCGGTTATGCGTACTTGCGAATTTATTGAGAATGAAGAAGACGACTTCTCAGAAACGCGATATAGTAGCGGAATATACGAAATCTGGGAAGAATACAGAGAATACATTATTGGATATCTATCCGACGTTTGCCTATTTAGTCATATGAATAATAAATTGGAAGACTATCTAGTAAACCCCATACCGGCACAAGCGGAAATGATAAATATTATTTTTCGCTCCGTCGCGAGCGAAGTAAATGATTTTTTATGGGAAAAGTTTTTCGAATAATTTTGAGTTCTGGGGGATCTCTCTAAAAAGTCCCCATCAACTACCGTTTTTTTATTAGTTTAGGGCGCTGGGCGTCCAGGAGGCAAACGATGAAAGCAAAAGGAGAAGATATGAAAATTTTGTGCGAATACTCAAAAAGAGAGTATGCGCCGATCATTTTACTTGATCGACTTGTGAAGTCCGTCCAAGAGAAATACAACGAACTTTATAAAAATGAATCGGGGAAAGAAAACGAATATGCCGCAAAATTTTGGGATAAATTCGATAATTGCCCGGAATTTAATTTTATTGTGTGCGCATGCACACAGCGCCGCATGGATCCATACATTAGCAGCCGCGAGACGGCGGCGTTCGCAATGGCATGGGAAGAATTTGCAAATAAAGAAATTTACTCATTTAAAGAAAGATAGTAACTATAAGATTTAAAGGATCGGAAGAAAATACAAATAAAATGGCTTGCACCCATAGTTGTTAATGCTGATGGAGAGAAGAAAAATATAGTGACTATCAACAAAGTGGACGAATAAATAAATTAAACTTGTGAAATCCTACACCAATAAGAAAGCAGGTGATAAAATGATAATATTGATATTGATTTTATTGATTATGGGCTGCATTTTGGGCAAGTAAAAAAATAAGTACGGGCAATAACCCCGCCGGAAAGGAATAAAAAAATGTACGGTAAAAATGAAAAAGAAAAGAAATTAAATATTTTAATCACGGAAAAGAACCATGAAAAAATTGCAGAAGTCCTAGCAGATTTCCAGCGCAGCTATAAAACGCGCACAATCGATGAGCGCTACATTTTCGCCGAAGCGAAAAATCTTTTTGAAAAATTTAATAATTTAGTGCCAAAAAATGCGCTTAAAGGATGTAGCTTTGACTGGATGCCCTATGCTGAAAAAAAATTGCCGAATGCATATAAATATAATTCACTTGCAACAGCGGTAATTATTGAATTTACGGGGAAAGACTGGAAACTAACAAAAATATCAAGGGAGCAGATGGAGCGAAAAAAAATGATCGCTTACTACTCGCAAAAATTCATGGAAACATTCGATTTTTTGGACGCTTTCGAAGATTCAATAGATCTTTCTGAATTTCCGGATCTTGAAACGCCGGAGGAAAAAGCGAAACGGGAGGAAAGAGAAAAATTAAGAGATGAACCATACATTGATTTTGAAAAATATCATGACTATCATGATATAACTTTGCGAGTTGGGCCAGCGCGCGCCGGTTTTCTCACAGCAGCGGGGGCGAATTGGTACGGAGATATACAAAACTTGAAAGCGTTTGAAACTAATTCCCATGATCGAACATGCAAAGCGCATGTAATCCCATGCTACGCAAGCATTCCAGATTATTATAAATTGATTTTTACAACAACCGAAGAATATTTAAAAATTTACGGTTCGGATGGAAAATACATAAAATTTACTAATAAAGGGGGATTTGAAATTTATACATCAGGATACACGGGAATTATTATTAAATTTATGTAAAGCGAGAAAGGATAATAAAACAATGGAAAAGTATACAATTGATGTTTAAATGAATATTATGACAGCGTCAAAATAAGCGATTGATTAAAATTATTAGATTAGCTTTCTAACGGGCGGCCCTTATGGGCCGCTTTTTATACTAGGAAGCTAGCGCAATAAACGCAGAAGGAAATATAAATCATAGCGGCGCACGAACGGCGGAAGGGAATCCGTGGGCGTCCATGGCGTCCCTTCCGCCACGGAGGCGGGCGCTGGTGAAAGTGTGATCCGGCACGTCCAGGGCGGCCGCTTCCATTGCGGCGTGCGGGTGCTGGTGGTGGTGATCCGGCACGTCCAGGGCGGCCATTCCGTCACGGCGGGAGCTGGTGGTGGTGATCCGGCGCGTCCAGGGCATCCCTTCCACCACGGCTGCGGGTGCTGGTGGAAATGTGACCCCGGCGCGTCCAGGGCGGCCCATCCTTCCCCGGTGGCGCGCTGGCGCTGGGGCGGGAAGAAAGGGGCGTGCCCGCCTATGGTGGTATAGTATATTGTCAACGTGCTATATTGGAACGTAGTTTTATCGACCAGTAACGACAATCAGGCGCGTAATTCGACCAGATTTTTGCGTAAACGCAAACTTGCAAAATTTTTTTCGCGTAAACGACAACCTGCAAAAATTTTTTATGGGCGATCTGTGCGTAAACGCAAACCAGCATTGATATAAACGCAAGTTTGCATTTCCCGACAATTCGAAATGCCAACGGATGTAAATATAAACCTGCATCGGCATGGCCCGCCGGAGCCGCCCCAAATATCCTCCCGCTTCACATGCCCGACTTTCTTTTGACTGCATCAGCTCCGCCGGAAACGCCGCATATTTTCTACATTAGCGCCCCATGCCCTGCGCTCAATATCAATCTTGTGCTAAATTTTCAGAAGAATGCCATATTGACTTAGCCAAATCACAAAGCCAAATATTATAACATAATCATACAAGTTGGCATGAGGCAGAAAAAGTCAGAAAAATACAAATCTGTACTTTCTTCGATTTGATCCAATATATTCAGATCGAATTGAAATGAATTAAAATTGAATTGAATTAAGATGAATTGAATTAAAATCGATCGGCAGGTTACTGGCGTAGCATGCAATTGTTCCAGAAACGCGCCAAACTCTTCTCTCTATATTTATTTCTGCCGTTCCATTATAATAATCAAGTAGTTATGCTTCTTCCCAATTCTTTTCTCAGCATAACTACTAACCTCATTCCTTTCAACGCAAAGAGCGCCGTCAATATCAGATGGCGCTCTTTGCATGGCATTATTCAGAATACGAATATTCCTTTAGCATATCATAATAAAAAAATCCAGCTTGTACATTGTTTGTGCAAGTTGGATTTTTTTATTACGGCCACGATTCGATTTATTTCAAATGAAAAGAAGTACCTTGAAATTTCTCTATACGGCCCAAATTCAATTTTTTTGAAACCAAAAGAAGTACCTTTTTACCTGCTATTCTTTTTTCACCTTCGTGATAGTCACTATATCCACAGGCTCCGGATTCCCGTTTACGATGACAGGCGGCAGCCACTTTAAGCGTTTCTCCTTCCTGCCCTTACCGAACAAAAATGTATGATAATGCGCTCTTCTTACATGCATAACTGTATATCCACCATGTGTATCTGCATAAAGGCATAAAAAAAGACGGCGGTATATCCCGCCGTCTTGTATATCTATTCATTTTGCCATGCCATAAAGTAATAGCCCGCCGGATAAAGCCGCCCATACATTACGCTGTTTCTTTGCCAAGCGCGCCCTATGTTCCAGATCCTTCACCGCTTTTTCTAATTGCATCAAGAGCTTCTCTTGCTCGCTGATAATCAGCTTTGCCTTCTCTAATGAGACGTTCGCACTCTCTAAGCTCTTCTGTGTTTCTGCCAGCTGATTCTTTGACTTCTGTAATTGACTTAATACTTCGGTCAATTCCTTCTCTTGCCCCGTCGAGCTCATTTCCAGCACGCTTAACTTCGTCTGCAGCAGCGCCAATCTCTCTTCCCACCTCTTTGTTATCATCGATAGTTCGGTCAACTGCTCCTCCGATATCTGATACACCTGTGCCGCTTCGCAGGATGAAAAAGGAAAAAACACAAATGAGAATGAGAATAATAACGCCACTAAATATAGCGTTACGGTTCTTTTTAAAGTATTCATACATAACCCGCCACTCTTCCTACTTGTACAAACGCCTAAAAGCGTGAAATTCAGCGAATTTGGCATTCCACAGGCGTTCGCACTACTCTTTTGATAAATGTATCGTGGCATGCATAGAAAACGCCTGTAAAGCCAAATAAAAACATCGTGACTTCTCGATTTACTCCTCATCGAGCATATCCATCTGCGATCTGTAGAAAATAGCCTTCCCGCGAAGCGTGTCACCGCCACTCATCCATTCGTCATCCTCATGGAGCACTGCCAGATCCCACCTTTCGCACGTAGAATTTGGGCCATACGGCTCATGCGCGTTATATCCATCCAGATTATCCGCTGCCTCTGCGTGCGTCATGAAATGCTCTATGTCGATATCGATATCAAATACCTGCGCAATCTTCGCGGAAAGAAAAGCAAGCGCCTCGATCTGCTCATCCGTCGGCGGTTCATCCCCGAGCTTGCAATAATACGGATCTCCTTTGAACGCTTCCGCCCCATAGGCTGCGCACAAAGCAATAGCGATAGATCCGGTATTCCTCCTATACGTTGCCGTGGGAATAAAATTCAATGGCAGCGTCTGGATAATATCCCCGGATCCGTCAATGCAGAAATGGTAATCATTGAACGTCATATCCCTGTGCCCCGCCGTCCAATGCCAATACACTTTCACTGGATAAGGATATTTGTAGAATTCAGGTCTTGCCTCTCGCAATGCATCTTCCACTTCTTTTATATTCATTTTTTATTCTCCAATCTAATAGGAATGGCGGGCGGTGGTGTCGGCTGATTTTTCTCTGCTTGCTTCTGAGCCGCATCCGGTCTTCCGTCACCATCAGTATCGATGCAGAAGACGGAAACGAAGGTGAACGCCGCCACTACCGCCGGTGCGGTATATTCTTTGAAAATACTTATCAGACTATTCAGGTCCGGTGCGCCGGAATGATACCAATTCACTCCCCACGAAAGGACCATAAGAATAGTAAGAATAGCCAGCCCGCCGCCATACAAATAGATGATTTTCATAGAGGTTTGCACCTTCATTTTCGATAGCTTCCTAAACGTCTCTTGTATACGTTTTAGCATTTACGCAATCCTCCCGTTTCGGCAATTTTCGTAAATCATGAATCATGGCTGTCCCTTGGCCGTTTAACCCTAAAGCGTGATAAATAGTATAGATTTCCTCTGCCATAGATTCTTCATCATAGGTAATATACCTTCTCCGCATACCGCGGCTATGAATACGCCTTAACTCGATCTTTAAAATAACGCCTATACCTTTTTGCATGTTTTTTTCGATGCAAACCAAGCTCTTAGATTTGTTCCAACTATACCCAGCTGCAAAAGTAATAGCCGCGTATATAATCTGAGTTAGTATAGATATGGTGATATCGTCCATTATATTCACCCCACAAAAAAATGCCCCGTAAAGGGGCATTAGAACGGTTAGGATAGACTAGCTACCGCGCCGCAATTACAATTATTCAAACATCCATGGATCAGCGTAAATGCACCAGCGTCCGCCGCTACATGCAATACATAATTCCGACGTGTTCGAATCTGCGTAGCATACAGGTTATGACCGGATTTCTGACGAACCGGATACAATGTAGTGCCAGCTCCGATCTGAATGACAACCGGCATAAGATTTGTGGCATTCAGCGGTATATCCTGTGCCAGTCTCAGCATCATGTTACTGCAATTGTTGTATGTTCCCGCCGGAATGGTCAGCACCAAATTCCCGCCGGAAACCGCCACCGCTGTTGTAAGAACAGCATTCCCATTACACATATCTCTCACCTCACAAAAAGGGACGGCGCAAACCGTCCCTTGGTCACGCTTATTGCGGAATTAAACTACAACGCCATTACAAGTACCATAGCCCATAGACTGATACGGGCTGGAGGTAATGTAAGCAGGCTGTGGATATGGGCGAATCTGATTGACTACTGCCGCCGTCTGGGCAAACTGACTAAGATTGAATCTAGCCGTCTGCAGGTCCCGATCACGGTCTGCGAGCTTATCTCTGAGTTCCTGCATGGTGTTGGCTGCAATCATGCCGCGGGTCTTTTCCGCTTCCTCATGAATTGCCGTGGTGATCTTGCAGGTATTCTGATAAGCGTCAGCCCTTACGCTGTCAATGTTACGGTTCGTCTCACAACAACACTGCTGCTGTGCAAACCTATTATCATTGAGCTGCTGACCGATCCCCCAATCTCCCTGCATCATCGTTTTCTGCAAGTCGAAATTCCCCTGCATAACATTGCGGCCTAATTCTGCCTGCCCATTCAGAATAGAATTATTCAGTGCAAAAGTAGAATCTGCGATGCCGTAGGTAAGCCCGCGAATCTGAGACATCTCATCCTGATGATTGAACCCGGCCTGCATTTCTGCCTGTGTCAGTGCGTTCCCTCGATTATTCCAACCGCCGAAACCGCCTCCGCCCATCAGAGCGAAAATTACGACGAGCCACATAAACCACATGCCGCCTCCGCAGCCAAACCCATCGCCATAGCCGCCGGACACTGGCATCACTGTCTGCATACCATTCCCATCCATTTTGAGTTCCTCCTTTTTGGAAAATACTGTATATAAACTCTAGCTAGAGTTTCAGACCAAATGGAGATAAGAAATTATTCAACTGCGCTTCGTTCATGCCGCGCTGCCGTGCCAGGTTCCTTGCGATAGCTTGCAGTTCCTCTACAGATTTACCTTGTCCCATTTGCAGGGCCCTTCCCATTAAAGGGTTTTGCCCTGCCATTTGCTGTAACAGGTTCATTGGATTCTGCGCCTGCGTGACCATTCCCATTAGCTGCATTGGATTGAGCATTTTCTGTCCCTCCCACTAATTCTTGTAACAAATTCTCTATGTTCTGAATGCGGGCCTCCAGTGCCTTGACACTGCCTGTAGTGGCCGGTGTTACGCTTGGAAGCTCAACTAATTCATAAGCCTTGAAAACCTGCTGACCATTCAGATCCGTAGATTTCTCATAAATCCGGTTTTCTGAAGGTGAAGGAAAATAATAAGAAGTGCCGTTGGGGATAATCTCACGCATCCTGGCTTCTTCCATGCTAGATACAATATTCCCCATGGTGTACTGCGGGATCTGCATCCCGTATTTCTGCTGCTCCATTTGCATAAGCCGCTCTTGCATTTGCGGGGCGGCTCCATATGGGTATGCTGGATAACCATTCATGTACATTTCAATCCCTCCTATCTATGAGTATCATAGTACACTATGCGGTTGAAATGGTGCATAATTAGTGAGAATTAAATCCATTCTTTATGATAGATTTGTGCATTTTATCCGCTATTCGTTTCGCTATGCTACACATTGTCCGCCGGGAAAGCCCACATTCGATCACTATTTCTTTGAAAGACTTGCCCTCAATGCATCGCATATGAATGTATCTAAGTTCTGTTTCTGTAAACAACGCATCGCGAAGCATCCGCTCATACTCGCCGCGATCCATCGTTCTAAGCCACTCTTTAACTGCTTTCCGTTCTGCTTTCATGATAATCACCCTTCCCTTTCTCTAACGTATCAGAAGTTTCTTCATTCTTCATAGATTCTAAAAACTCTCTGAACCTATCTTCGCCCATAAACTCATCGCATAAGAGTAACATCCAAAAGTCGGGTGTGTTCAGTAAATCATTCAAGGGTGGCAGGGGTTTCATGATAATCACCTTTCCTTTCGTTGTTTATGCATCTACCGCTTTCTTATACTCTCTCTATTGATATAAAAATTAGATGGTGGCTACATACTGTTTGAACAGTTTACCTTCAGGCATATCGGGGTCATCCCAATAAAGGGCTTTAGCTACTGCGATATACTTTTCGGGGTCTTTACCCAGGACATTAGATAGATCGCTATACAGCATGTTAATCGCGTAGTACAAGTCTGCAGGACGGTCAATGTTACGTCTCTTGGCCTCTTCCTCTACTTCTGCAAACGTCCAGTGCTGACCAGTAGTACCGTCAACGTTTTTCATATTGGCTACTGCCTTGATAGCAATATCGGTATCAAAATGCGGACCGCAATCAATCTCATGCAGTTTAAGCAACATACGTTTTGCTTTTGGGTCTGCGGTGTCTAAAGTAAGACTATCCAAGTATTCACAGATGATATTATGCAATTCACAAGCCTTCTCGTTGTCCGAAGGCTTATCAAGATATTCCCTAGCAGTAATCATATTAACCCCCCTATATCAGAATAATGTATCGTTATGCCGACTAAGAAACTATGGTGTATTGTGAAGAAGATAAGCCAGCACCATCAAAGCCAGCGGGTGGATTCTTAATCTTAACGCCAGTGAGTTTATTGCAATTTCTGAATATGTAATCACTAAATTTACAAGACTTCATATCTATAACTCCTTTGATTGTAGTAAGCCCATTACATTCATAGAACATATACCTCATATTAGTTACATGAGATGTATCGCAGTTAGATAAATCTATGGAAGTAAGATTAGTACACTGATAGCACATACCACTCATGTTAGTTACATTAGTGGTATCAAAGTTAGACAAGTTTATCGCAGTAATAAGTCTTTCATTTGAATAGAACATATAACTCATATCAGTTACGCCGTTACAAGTAACTGTAGCTTGACCAGATACAGATTCGTCTACATTAGTAACTTTATCGTTATCGTTCCATGTCGGACCATACCATGGAGATGCACCATTAGCCACATAAATTTGACCTTCCTTCTTGACAGTAGTAGCAAGAACTTGATACAATCCGCCTGCTTTTGTTTTCACGTAACAGGGGACATCACCTTCTCCTTTATTCGCTAACTTAACGTATGCATTCTGACCTCTGTACATCACTTTAAGGTTCGGTTCAGGGCATTCACCAAGTGTTGTATATGCATGAGCGTCATACTGCACCCCATCCTTTTTGACATGGAATATCGCTCCTAAGTCACTCATTCTATCCACAACTCACTTCCGTTAATAACAAGGTGTCCGTTGCTGATTACTGCAAACCCACTATCATTGGTCAGCTGAGAGGTCTTTGTGGGAAGGTCAGCTAAAGACGCAATCTTCTTCCATGTGCCAAAAGTAAACTTTTCTTTTTTACTATTGAAGCAATCTCGCAACCATGTGTTACCAGTAATATCTATAAGAATCTGCACACTGTAATACCGGTAAGAAGTTAAGTTTGGCAACGTCTCCTTATCACTACTAAAGCCGTTACGCATATTGTATAAGAAGAAAGCTGTTTTTGTTGGACAATTAGACAGCATTGAAGTCGTTGCACTCAAACGGCACAGCCATGAAGGATAAGATATACACTTAACCTCATTTAAGTCTGTTATACCTGCTTCCTCAACAATCTTTCTTCCTGTGTCTGTAATTGGAAAGACCTCGTTTCGTTTAGCATAGCTAGAAGGGTCAAACAGTTTAGCGTTCTCTGCACTCTGAGCTGCTGCTGTAGCACTTTTAGCTGCATTAGTTTCACTTGTTTTCGCATTGAAAGCAGAAGAAACAGAGTTATTTGCATAAGTTTTTGATTGCTCGGCCCAATACTTAGCGGACTGATTATCAGAGCCGCTATCAGAACTAGAGGCGGATTGCATATTCTCTACAATCCACCTTGCAGTCCCATCATAGACAGCAGAACCGGCTGCCGGCCATACAGGTTCAGTGGAACCTGTAGTACCTGCATTTGTGCATTTAGCAATAGTGCCCGCCGGAAGGTTCGGAGAATATACAATGGCTCCGATACTGTAAGCTGTGCTTGGCTGATAAAGTAACGACTTAACAAGAGCAGCAGTGATCTCTCCTTGGTTTCCGAAAAATCGATACATGTCATCCCAAGTCGTCGGATTTGCACTGGTGGACTTATTCATGAAATCCTTATAATCAAGTGATTTTGGAATACCCATTTATGTACTCTCCTTTGCTTCTTTATTCTCTATTTTTTTCGGTTCCAACGGCTTGCTTCTCACGCATTTAGGATTTGTGCAAAGCCCCGTTTTCTCGTCCATTTTCTTGTGGCATAAAAAGCACCTTTCCATCAAATCTCACCTCTCTTCCCTGTATACTCTGCGACAAGCTCTTCCCTCTCGGCTTTCAGATCCGAATAATAATCTTCATCCTCGATAGCTTTCGCCTTCGCCATTTCTGATTCCACCTCGCTGATCTTCGTCGAGTATTCCGCATCGAGAGCGGCGAGTGCGGATTCTCGCTTCTCCTCCTCCGTCGGTTCAGGACGCGGCGTGTACTCGCCATTTTTATAAAGCAGATCGTTCTGCAAGGCGTTATTATAGGTCAATGCATCCTGCTCTACCGCGAGCTTGCCCGGATACTGCTTCTTGGCCAGTTCCAAAAGCTCCTCGACCGTCTCGGCATGCACACCGGTGACGTAGGACGTGACACGTTCCCCGTTCTCCTCGTAAATGGAAACATACGTGAGAGCAGGGTTCGTGATAGAAATTGATTCACTCATTTTTACCACCTCGAAAGGAAACGACTATGAAAACAAATGAAACTGATACACAGCGAAAAGCATAAGCTCCATGACACCCGCCACACCTGCGCCACGTGGCTTGATGACGCCAACGTCAATGACAACGCACGGAAGATGATACTCGGGCACGCGCGAGGTGACGTGACGAACGGCGTCTATACCCATAAAAACTTGCGCCAGCTGCGGAAAACTATCGAGAAAATCTGATACCAACCTGTTACTAACGGCTACCTATTGCAACAAAAAAGTATCGCGGATATCGAATGATCCGTGATACTGATTTGTCCTATAGAAAGCCCACGATTTAGCTAGTTTTCGTTCTTTCTGTACAGCGCAATGCAGGGCGGCTGAGATTAGAAAATACGCGACGGAGACTGAAAATATACAGGGTGGAATGCACAACAATGGGAAGAACTGGGAGAACGACACGGCCGCGCCTGCTTACACTGTCAGCTACCCTATTGCATTCCCTAATGCATGCTTTACGATTACAGGCAGCCCAGAACGCAACAAGAATGATAGGTATGCGTATCGAACCGGGTACCACATTATCTGGAAAAAGGAATCACAATTTCGCTATGCGATCGGTACAGAGCAGCAAGGTCAATACTTCGAGTGGGTAGCTATCGGCCGCTAAGCAATGCCAATAACCAACCAATTGTAAGGAAATCCTTTGGGGTTTGATGCAGCTGTATTGCTGATATTTACCTTCGAATCTTGCGTATACCAGTTATACGCCCAGACGCCGCTATTGAGCGAAAACGCAACCGTCAAAACCTTAGACAGGGCAAGCGGATATGTGAAACCGGAACCACCAATTCCACCCTGTTTATATGCCTACAGCTATCCAATACCACCCCCAAAAGCCACCAGAGTCCTGCTCTCCAACCATAAACCCAGTCGCTGATACATCCCAAACGTTTGTCTCTCCAGGATCCCAGCGGCTATATGTTAGCTCTGTTACGACAGATAGGCAATTTTGCGAAAAGCTAATTGGGAAGCTTACTTGTACATTAGATCCGTTCTTATCCTGATTTCCACCCTGTATAATTAGCGGCACCGCACCGCCCAGCTTCACCCACCATGCATCCGCATTCGACACATCGCCCGCAACTACGCCCGCTGCTGAGAGGTCATCCGTATCGAGAAAACGTTTGAACGGAGTGTCATTGATTACGATTGAACCATTCCCGCCACGATGATAAACTTTTCCGCTAGGATGGTCTATCCAAAGCTGCTGTGACCCCGGTTTATTTCGATATGGTGGAAGGCTGATAAGCTGACCATACTGCGAGGGCTGATTTGCTATCTTATTTTTCGTGTCAAAGTAGCTTATAAACACGCCCAGTGCGTTAAGTGCAATGTTTGTGGTCGGCAGTGTTGGGTTTACCCCGAGCCTGTGCAAGTAGTCCCACAGCCCTGCATTCCCGTCAAGAGTACCTGCTTTGCCAACGGTTACACTGGCTAATGAATCGGTTCCTGTACCGCCATGGCTTACTGGCAAAATGTTGGTGACGCCGCAGACTACTGCCTTAGCAGCCGCGTTAAGCGTTCCTGCATTTTCGCTCGCAAGATCTGTTTTGATGGTCTTGCCCAGCATAGCGGGCGTTACGATTTTCGTATTGTTCGTCCCTGCTGTGACTTCTGCCTGCGATGCATAATCCAGCGTGCGATACAGCATCGTCCATTTAACAGTGCCGTCAGACACTGTGGTCCCTGCACCGCCCCAGATAGGTTCCACGCTCGTGCTCATCCCCGCAGTGGCCGCTCTTGCGACAACGTTCGCGGGCATGTTTGGGCTTTTTACCACCTGACCGACAGTATAGGCGGTGCTCGGCTGCCAAAGCTCATCAGCCACCAGACTGGATAACACGGAGTGCTTGTTTTTCTCAAATTCGATATACTGCTGTTCTGTAGTCCCCTTTGACGGGTTTGCTGGGTCGGGATAATCGAACATGCCTGCTGTTGACTGTAATTTCAATACATCTGCCATTTTTACCTCCTATAGCTAAACTGTTTCGTTGACGAACCCCTGCCATGTAATATCTGCCGTACCTGCCACCTGATTGCCATCCTCATTCAGTAAGGCTATACGGCATGGCGTGCGAGATAGTATCTTTGGATACATGACACCGCCGCTCCCCTGTATAGCATCGATTCGCACGGCGGTGGTCATGTAATTCGGTGTGACGATGGGAAGCTCTAGGCCGCTCGCCGGTACGTATAAGTCTTCGAAGTGTTCCTGCCGGTCGGGTACGTCGATATATACATGCAGAGATTTGATAACTGTTTCTTCTAGGCTTGAGTTTTCCGCTACAATTCGGATCTGAATGTTTGCTCCTGCTTTAACCAGTACCTTGTCACTCCACTGTTTCCATAAGTCTCCTCCACCACTTCCCACGGCACTATTCCACACGGCGCTATCTTCATTCCCCCAGAAAGCAGCCGTATCTTTAGCTGCATCCCAAAAAATATCGCCTAAAGAAGTCCGATAATATACAATGGCGGGGCCTTCTATATCTACCGTCAGCCAAAACTGCCCCGATGCCGGGGCGATGAAATTCCCAGTGGCTACGTAGCTTTGGAAAGCCAAATCCCACATTTTATCGCTTCCGCTATGCCAGAAGCGATTGCCTTTTTTGTGCCACATAGTACTTGCATTGTTTGGGTGAATATATCCATCAGAAAGCACCTTGCCGTTGTGCTGTAGCTCTGCGAAGTTATTTGCTCCGAAGTCCTTCTCAAAGAGCACATTTTCTTGCAGCAGGTCTCCCATTTCAAGCTGGCAGTAAGCAAAATTCTTCGATTCATTCCCGCCACGATCTACCGCTTTAATCATTACAGAGTGTGTCCCCTGTCTGATGGTCTGCGTCTCATACGGCTGCGTTGTTATGAGCCCCGCTTGTACAGGTATTCCGTTATCCCAATTTAGTCCCTGCCCCTGCGTGTACTTGATTCTGAACCCCGCAATGTCATTGGGGTAAGGATAAGTAAATTTCCACCAATACCGCCGGAGCCCACTCGCCATCTTCTCCACGTTAATGCTTTCTACGTCCGGGGGAAGCATATCCTGTCCATCGGTTAGAATATTATTTTCTGTATAATCTGACTTTTCCCCGATATCATTAATCGCATAAACGCGAACACGATAAGCTTGTAATGATAACGCGGTAAACGTATAGGAGCTTTCGTTCTGCGTGAACTTCTTCTCAAACGTCCAATTTACGCCGTCATTAGATTTTTCGAGACATACCGTGTTGAACTGTCTGGGATTGATCCACGTGCAATGCACCAGCGAAGTAATAGCCCCGTCAAATTCTGTGTATTTTTCAGTAGACAATATCAGATTTTTGGGTGCTTCTATCGTCATTACAGGGCGAATAATTTCTGGAACTTTGTCTGTATCGGCATCATATAGTTCTGGATAATACTCTACCGCTGTGATCGTGCGAGTCTCCTCATCCATATTCGTAGAAATGGATAAGACCTTAAACTCTTTTGCTTGATACCCTGCTTTACCCAGTGCGTACACATCATCTTTTGTCACCGTGCTGATCCCGTCAATGATGACCGTATTCCCCGCCGCGGAAACGACATTTTTCTTCACAAGAGAATCATTTGTATTATCACGATACATGAAAGACGTATAATCGCCGCCGTCAAGATTGTCCACATCTACAGTAATGGTGTTTCCATCCACATTTACCACGCGGCCGCCGATCCCCCATTCCGTAACATCCGTCTGAACAGTGATGACATCACCGATCTGGCATGCGATAGAATCTGCGAATGCTTCAAACTGAATCGTTCGGATTTCATACTTGTTTTCTCGAAGTTTGTACTTCCCGTATTGATACGCCTGCTTCGCGTCAGTGCATCCCATTAGCTCGATCTGTGTAGGCTGCGCCACCGCATCACTACTATCGTATTCTTCGTTGAAAACAGCAAGAACATCTCGCTCATAGTTTTTCTCGCGATTCATGAAGGAAATCTCAATGCTGTTTGCCCGGCTTTCTGTAGCCAGATACTCATTCGAAAAAGAATCCTTCTTGATATTCGCGACGGTAAAAAGCTGAACTGCCGGGCTCGCGTAGTCGTAAATACACGATACTTTGGTGCCGACGATGATTACAGATCCACGCCCGACACGGCACGGATAATTTACCGCATCCCATACCTTCATAGCGCTATCAAAGAGATAGTTGAATTGGATATTCGCGCTGTCACACATAGCCGCCCACGCCGCAAAAGCGTAATAATCCATATTCTCTTTAGAGATGCCTTCTGCTTCATAAGAGTAAGTTTGCTTATCAGAATTCAGGAGCTTCCTGCATCCGTGGAGAATATCATAGCAAGCCCACGCCGGATTGCTGGCCGCCCGCATTTCATACGCTTCTTTTGATGGATTCCAGACGTACACAGCGGAACGCTCGATAACACATGTAAGTTGAGGATCACTGCCCGATAGCTGATCGGTAGCAAGCGCCTTTAGACCAAGGAGAGCTTTACCAGGATGAGAGAAGTCGTCATAAATAACCTGCGTGACTGCCACCCACTGTACTTTATTTGCCGTTCGGATGTCTGTCCGATCCTTTGCCGTACACTGTACACGTACTTCGTACTGTGCTGGCTCTAAATCGTAAACGCGGTACATGCGATAAAAAACGCCGGTTTCCTTCTGCCTGATAACGCCATCATACAAGTGCGCATCATGGATTTTCTTCCACCACTCATCATAAGTCATGGAATAGGTATAAATCGGTATTTTCTCCCCGTCCTCGTCATACCTATAACGTGTCTTGCCGCGCCAATCTGTGTACGTCTCATAGCCTACAAGTTTTCGGCAATCATTGTAATAGTGCTGTTTTTTCGTGAAAGGGCCAAACCACTTTCTGCTTCCGGTAAGCCAGTCGGGTTCCCACTGGTAATTCTCATTGCGGATCAGAATATCTTCCCAGTCAGTGGCTCCAACCTTCCTATACTGCGCTTTTAACGTAACGCTTGTATAATCGGCAGCGCCGCTATCATTCGAATAATAGAGGCCATTTGGGAAGGCTAACGTGATTTCAATCCCGTTCGCGGCATCCCCTTCCAGCGTGACTGTGCTCCATTTACCCACGTTCAGCTCATATGATAACGCCGTGTCGGCATAAGAATCATTGAAGTCCGGGATAATACTCTGCTGGTTAGAACCATTGCGGATATTGATCGAAACGTCCGTATAATTCTCAATCGGATTGCTGTTCAGCTTGATGTCCGTCACATCATCAATCACGCCCTCTGCCAGGCAATAGAGAATATTCAGATACTGGTTTTTGCCGTCAGAAATAACATGGCGCTGCAACATCATGCCCGCCGTTTTTACCTTGCCATAGCAGATCGGCAAAACATATCCCTGCCCGGTTAGCGTAGACGGCGTGCCCCATCCGTATGTGTTCGACTGCTCGGAAGCATTAGTAAGGTCTGCTTTCGGCATGGTCAGTTTTGTCATGATATGGTTTCCGATCAGCGTCATGGCTAGCGCACCTGCAATGCGTCCGGCCATAAGCCAACCGCTAATGCCCGCCTTGAACGCCGCCCCTGCCATGCCAGCGCCAAAAATTGTTAAACCAACGGCCAAAATCCACCCGAATGCTTTCTTCTGGATTTTTGGAGCGACTACGATTTCCTGCCCATCCCTGACCGTTGCGCTCGGATCTACCTGCACACCATTAACTGCATACAGCTTTTCGCCATCTTCTGCGTGATATTCGCACACAGTCTTTCGCCTGTCATAGGGTGCCCAGTAGTCCTTTTTCCCTTTTGCAGTATCAAATGGGTTCGTGATTATGATGACATGTACCATACCTGTAGATCCCCTTTAATCTCGAAACATACCGGGAAAATCGCTCAATGCATACGCCACTAACCGTAGTAGAGTGGAGCAGCATATTGTTCCCCAGATAAACGCCCACGTGGTCAATCCCGTGCCCGCCTAAATCGAAAGCACAAATAGCTCCCTCTTCCGGGCTAGACAGTTTTTCGTAGTATTTGACGCCTTTAATGTCCGCCGGATTGCTATAATCCATCGTTAGATAATCTGGCAGCGTCTCTCCCCGCCGCCGGAAAACCTCTTTCACTAGCTCCCAACACGGGTACTTTTCGAATGGCTGCCCCACCAAATCAGTTACGTCTAGCATACAAGCCTCCCTGCGGTATCGTCGGTTCACCGCCAAATCTCGTATTGTTCCCGCGTTCCCGACAATCAGTCAATGTCTTATTGCAGGTAGTGAGCGGTCCTTTATACCCACACCGAACGCCCTTAAACTTGAACGGGCACCAATCTTTCATGATACGTACATTCGGATAGCGCCGATCTAAACTTGCGCCGCATCCTAGCTTGATAGATACGTAATCCTTTTTCGTTGTGGCTCCGGCAATAACGAAATGTTCTTCCTGTAAAATCTCATCAGAAATATTCGTGTTGATAACGGCTACAGTGACTTTCCCGCCGGACGCCCCGTCATACGCTTCCAAAATGCGAGAAATCGTGCCTGTGATATTGGAAACTGTGAGGGTGCACGACGGCAATTCCGTAGAAGTCTGTTTCACTTCTGAAAGAGAAAAATAATAAGGGTAGTAATCTATTCCCTTGAACGTGATTTTTTCATTATTCAGTACAAGATGAATGGCCTCTTCATTTTTATACTGTATAGTCAGCAAAAGCAGGTAGACGCCATCGGTGGATACCCTGTTTTTTTCTATAATCGCCGCCGTAGAAAGATTCATGCTATACCTCGCTCAATGTAATACTGCCACTCCATAGATTCAGCTCTACCAGCTGGAAGGAAAGCTCGCTGTCAGTGAAACGAACCGTGAATTTCTGCCCAGAGTATTCATTCCCTTCGTCCGCCGGATAAGTCCACTCAAAGGAAAGCGCGCCTCCTCTCGTATGCTGATAGAAAGCGCGCAATTTGTTGTAATCTTCTGTAGGAAGCTTCGACCATGACAGCTTGAATGCTTTAGGCAGCTTCGTAAAGCGCGGGCGCGTGAGAATGGTCTCATTGTCCACTTGCATTTTCAGCGTGTGATCCGTAAAGATTTCATTCAACGGATAGTCAGGCGTCTGTATATCAGGAAAAACCATTTATCTTACCCCCATGATAGCGTCTTTCAAGCCGTACTCATTAGTTGTCAGTGCTTCGCCAACCGTAGAAAGAATAATCTGGTGCAGCAGTTTCCCAGACGAATCTTGCGAAGTCGTCTGGCGCGCCTGCATCTGCGTGCCTGTGTTGTTATTTACAATCACCTGCACCTGCGCCGGTGTCTGTGCCCCGCCGGAAAGCATCTTCCTTGTGTCGCTATTAGAATACACGTGAGCGTCCCTGCTGAATCGTACAAATTCGGGGCCACGTTCACCGACCATATACCACTTTCCACGGCTTACATCTCCGCCGGTGGCCTTACCTCCGCCCCAAGCAATATTTATAGAATCAATCAAACCGCCTGTCCATGCATCGCCCACTTTTGCACCGCCGCCGAAGATGCCCGTTACCATTTTCATGATGAGCACTTTGGCAATAACCTGCGAAATGGATTTCAGTACGCTCTTGGCAAAGTCGCTAAAGAAAGATTTCATACGTGTGCAGAAATTCCCCGTAGAAGACAAGCAGCTTGCAAGTGAGCTCTCGATATCAGAAAACAGGTTGACCGTCGTGTCTTTCCAGTTGATTTGCTGATTAGAAATCTCTGTCAGCGCCTGCTTCCAACCTTCCTTGTAGTTATAACAAGACTGGTCATTGATGGACTTAATAGTGCTAGAAAGTTTCTGCTCGATAGAAATTCTCTGATTATATGAAAGATTCGTGTCGTTCAGCTGCTCCTGCAAATAAGACTTGTATTCATTCAGCTTATTGGTCAGCTCCTGCGAGCGGCTGTAGGCTTCGCCAAACCCAAGATTTCTATTCGAAATCGCAGAAATCTGGTCATCATATCTCCCCATCGTTTCCGTTTGCTGCGCTTCTTTGGCCTTCTGTCTCATAGCCTTCGCGTAGTCAATCATGGCGTTTTGCAAGTCGCTGATGACATTTTCATTCACACCGAGTGCCTTGTCTTTCTCGATCTGTACCTTGTACTCTTCGAGCTTGTCATTCGCTTCCTGCATGGTCTTATCATAGGCCGTCTGCGCTCCAGTAACGGAAAGAGTAGCTTCATTCAGATTTTTGGTGTCGCGAATGGTGAGTTTCGTTGCATCCGCCAGCTTTCTGTAAAGCTCTTCTCTCTGGCGTGCCATGTCTTTCCTGCCGTTCCCAGTCTCGCCGTTCAGCGTCGCTTCTTTGTTAGCAAGCTGCATGAGGCGGGGAAGGAGCTGCTGCGCATAACTAAGCCGCGTGCCTTCGGTATCATCTCCGGGGGCCTCGTATTGCGAAAACACAATGTGATTCGCTTCTTCCAAACTGCTTGCAGCGCGAAGTCGCGTACCCACGTCTTTGTAATACGGCGCTTCTCTCAATTCATAGTCAGAAAATTCGAGCTGTTTCTCCCGATCTGTCCAATCGCCGTTAGCATAATCATAGAGGTTTTGGAAACGTTTTCCGCCCCACTGAACTGAACCGTAATACCCCTGCTTGTTATCCGCTGCGTAATCAATTGATTCTGTATCGCCTCTCCCCGCTTCCTGCATCTGATTTCCTGCCAGTGCAGCAGCCGCGTAGACATTGTAACCGTGCTGTAAATACCAGAAGGCATTTCCTAGCGCATCAGTATATTCCAGTTCAGGAAGCGCCGCTTTACCAGATTTACCGCCGGACGCCTTTCCGCTCCCGCCGTCATCCTGCTTTTTAACGACATCGGCGAGCGTGGCTTTCCGCATAAGATCCTCGGCCTCTTTTGCCTTCTGTTCTGAAATTCGAGCCATTTCCGCGTACATATCCACCAGACTGTTCTGCGCCTTTGTATGGAACATTTCTTCATCAGCCGCATCCGCCGCGTCGTAGTCTTTCTGCGTTGGAGTAAATTTCTTTACATAGGAGCTTTGCGGGATTTGCTCTTCTTCGCCCCCGTCATGATATCCGCCCAGCTCCGCGTCAGAGAAGAAGTCATGCACATTGTAGTCGCCGCTTTGTGCCTTCTCATATTTGCTACTTACTCCATACGCTATAGCGGCAAGTGTTCCTACACCTACTGCCCCGATAAGTCCCGCCGGATTCATAGCAAGAGCTTTGACGACGGCTAAATTCCTAAACCACGTATATGCACTTTTTAACCCTGCAACGAGACTAGGGATAAGGCCAATGAGCCCTTCCGCGGCCATCGAAATCATGGAAATCTGCATAGCTGCATCCGCGGCCTCTTTCGCCATATCATGACAGCCATCGGTATTTGCTACATAAGCATCAGTGAGGATGGAAACGCCCATGCCAGCGGACGAAACCACGCCTAGCATCTTGCTCATTTTCCCATTAAAAAGACCTATACCCTGATTTGCCTCGTCCAGTTTCTGTTTGTGAACAGTCAGTGCTTCGTTAGCCTCTTTGATAGCAGCGACTTCTTTCTTCGTGGCAAGTGTAGCCTTGTCTTTTGCTTCTGCCACCTGCTGCAAATAATTTACAGTTTCCTTGTAAACGGCATTCGCTTTATCCGTTGCGCCGCGCTCATTCAATGCGGCTTGCAGCGCCTTGCTTTCTTCAAGCAGCTTTTTTGTCGCCTGAAACGCCTCTTCGCCGCCGATTTTGAACGCATTAGAAAGAGCGTTAAATTCAAGCGCCGCATCCGCGTTCGCCTGTTTCACCTGCTCCATCTGCTCTTTTACAAGTTTGAAGTTGTCAGCGAATGCTTTCGCGCTATCCCCGACCTGCTTAAATGCCGCATCTACAGATAAAAAGTTCGTCTGATCTACTGTTTTTAGGCCCTGAATAAGCTGGTTTATAAACTCATAGGATCTGACTTGTGCTTCTTTCGCACTCATCCCTACTTTTTCAAGCTGGCTTGAAATTTCTTTAAAAAGTGCTGCCACGCGCTCTTTCTGCCTAAGTTCATTTGCCGTATTCCCGCTGGACTGGTATTTAATATACTCAATCTGCGCGTTGGTTAATCGCTCTGTATTCGTCCGCGTAGACTGCAATACATCATTCCAAACCTTCGCCGAATTGATAGCTTCGTCCATGACAGGCTTCACTTTGCCGCTCATTCCGGTTTTAAGAGAATCCATGAATTTTTCAGTGGTCACTTGAACGACTTCGTAGTCAAGCTTTAGTGCCTGTAACTTAGAGCGAAGTTCCTCTACCGCTGTCTGCTGCCACTTCCAAATCTGCCGGTTCGCATCGCCTTTGGCTCCGCCGCGGCCGCTTGTGTCTGCATCCAAGAAGCGCTGCACACGTGCTTCAGCCGCTTCACCGCGAGAATATGGATTCCTCACCTTCTCCGCCATGAGAGAAATATTTTTCAGTTCATCGCTAGAAGTCTTTGAAACCTGCATCAGACGTTCATGTTCCTTCTGCATGACTTCAGAAATGGCTTTGGACTGCTGCTGATACAACTCCACTTCATGCTTCTGCTGGTCATTCTTTGCCGCCAGCGCATTTGCCTCTGCCTGAATTTTTCTTGCGCGCTCATCACCCTTCCCAATCTGCACCATAGCCGCAACATTATATCCGCCATTCACAAGCGAAACGATTTTATTCTGCCAAGTGACAGATTCTTTGATACTCATCCCCATGGCCTGCCACTTTTTTGCCAGGTTTGTAATGGAGTTTTCGTTCGATTCAAGAATGGAGTTCAAGGTTTGCGCTTTACTTGCGCTTTCGGAAATCTGCCCCGTCACATCAGCGAAGGAATTTAACGCGCTATCGACAAGCCTTTTCTCCTCCTCTTCGTATTTCAAAGCCTTCTTTTGCGCTTCCAGACGGCCGTTAAATTTATCCTGCATGCCCTGAATGGCGCGGCCCAGCCCCGTCTGCAATTCTCTCTCTTCGCGCGTCACGCTAAGGATCTGCATTAAATCCTTGATATACTTAGAGGCTTTGAATCCCGCCCAGAGTGTGACGATTTCACCTATATGTTCACCGGCCTGCCCGAGTGCAGCGACGGCAGTCTTGCCGACATACGTGGCGCCGACAAGCCCGCTGGACATAAATTCACCAACTTTTTTGGCGCTCTCTACCATTTCCACCATGGAACCTGAAACGGTGCTGATAGAGCTGATAAATTCAGGATTGATTTTCCATTCTTTTGTGGACTTATCCACCTGAATGATTGATTCGCCGAATTCTTTCAGTGCTTCCGAATACATGCCGCGAAGTGGCTCTGTACCTTCTGCGATCCCGCGCTGTAGTCCTTCTTTGATCTGATCGATACGTCCCTTAACGGTATTGTTCGTTTCAAGAGCTGAATACTCAAACCCTTTCATACGATCCATCAAGAATTTATATAAGCCTTCGGACGATTCTTTCGCCTTCTTGATATCCGCATCGGAAATGCCAAGTGCGGTAGCGAGCGTAGAGGACGCGGGGCGAATCCCTCCCTGTACAAGGTCTCGAAGCTCCTGTACAAGCTGTACGCCATCCAATCCGAGTGACTTAACCGCATTGACGCCGACCGTTGTAAACTTCTCGATCTGTTCAATCGACATGCCCGCGCCAAGCCCCGGCCCTAAAAGGGCACGGAAGGTATCAATCAATTCGCTTGCCGTCGCGGATGTTTTAAGAGATTCATTCTGCAAATCTTTCATGATTTTAGAAGAAATCGTAAGCGACTGGTTCCAGGAAAGCTGCTGCCCGTTTATCTGCATCATGGATGCCAGGATGCCAGCCATGCCGATACGGTTCGTTTCCATCATGTTTCCGTAGTCATACGCACCGCCGATGACTGTACTCCACAGATCTCCAAGCTTCTGGATACCCTCGTAGATGACGGTATAACGTGCCATAGAGTATACAAGGCGGTTCAGCATTTTGCTGGTATTGCTGGCGCTCTGTGCTGCTTTATCAAGACCAAGAGCCATGTCGCTAAACTGCTTTGCTCCGCCGGACTTCCCGTTGGTCATTGCCCGCAGATTGACGGAGAAATTCTTCGCCGCGCTCGCACTTTTGCCGAGAGAGGATGTTAGGCGTTCATTGGCACTTGCCATATTGTTTAAGCCGCTGCTCGCTCCGTCGATAATACTGACTTTCGCTCTTGTCTCAATGACGCCCATCTTCCACACTCTCCTTAATGACTAAACTTTCGATTTTCCTCATGCGCTTCATCATTGCAGGTCCTATGTGTATGCGGGATAAGCGGGCGACTGTTTCCAGATCTACCCAATTAAGCCCGCTGATAAAAGGACGGCTCATCGTCCCTACATAGTGCACGCAGTTTGAAGCCAGCGCATATAGCCTCATCGCCCTGAAATTGCCCGGCCTAATTTCGGGAGCCCTATCAGGGCAATTCTCGCAATCTAATTTGCGCCCGGTCTGTTTGGCGGCCTTTCTGCACGTATCACAGTATTTAGCGCCGCCTCTGATTCGCCAGTCCCAGACGCTTTCTAGTTTTTTAAGTCTTCCAGCTCGCTCTTTTCAGAAAGCGCCTGCGTCTTCACGAGCAGATCCATAATTGTTCCCGGCGTATACTTCGCAGAATCCGGATCGATGTTGTAGATGTTCTTAGCCACCCACCGCGCCATGCGGACGCCGATCAGCTTTGCCGGTGTATTCGAAGTTTCAAGCTCATCGGAATATTCAAGAAAACGCTCAAACTCCGAAAATGTCATAGCTCTTGCAATAAGTTTTTCTTCGTTCTTTTCTGCTGGTTTCATGTTTTTTTCGTTATCCATTTTTATTTCCTCACATATAAAAAAATCCCCCGCCGGAAAATCCGACGGGGTACTCATTAGAATTCGTATGTAGCTACCCCGTTTACCAAGGTAAACTGAATGCAGGAATTTAGAGAATTTTCTTTATAGAACGCAGAATAATCCAGTTCCTGTGTGATGCCTTTCGTACCGTCAATGCCCGGCGATTTTCTCGCGAACATGACTTCAGGGATATCGACGACAAGAGACTTATCTCCCTTTGTCAGTGTAACCTGGAGCTGTGTTATTTTGGAAGTCATCGCTTTGTCGATGAAAGTTTTGTCGTCGAAGAAAGCAGTCAGCTTACCAGTCGGGGAAATGATGCCTTCATTGATTCGTGTTCGGAACCCGCCGCTGCCAATTGCATAGCCGCTATCATCAAGCCCGAATGGAATAGTAAGAGAAAGCTCCGTCGCGATCGCTACATCCGTCCCGTCAATTTTCAAAGATGCCTGAAAATTGTTGAGACGGTTAAACCCGACTTTAGTGATATTTTCATCCGTTGCCGCTGCTGCATCATTGATTGTTTCTTTGCATCCGATAAAGCCAACGGTAGCAGTCAATTCACCGTCGCCGCCGAACGTCATTTCAATCTGATTGACCTTGACACCGTTGATGAGTGAATACACACCATTAGAGAATACCTTCTCTACAGCGAAGGACGGCTGCGTCTTGCCCGGCTTGAAGACATGGGTATAGAGATTGCTGCCGCTCTTGCCCGGCGTTGTAGTCGGTCTGCCGAATGCCGCCGCCAGAAGATATCCGAATGCATCGGTATCCACCGGCGTGACCACATCGCCCGTGCAGTCGATATTGCCGAGCATCGGTTCCGCTGCATCGCGGCGTCCTGTGATAGTACCCGGTGAACTGGAATTCTGCGAACTGGAAAGTGAATTAGAATTGAATGGGATCTCAAAACCCTTGACCGTTTCCGGCAATTTGCTCAATGCCACTTCCGGATACAGTCTGGTTTTGGAGTAAACGCCAATAGCCTGACCTACCATTTTCTACCTCCTATAACTCTTCTGTATAATTCCCACCAAGCGTCTGATAAATACGCTTGTTTACCTTGATTTTTCCCGCCCAATGGCGACCTGCCGGATCGATGGGAAAAGGACCGTTCGTATTTACCTTCGCGCAGGGGCGATTATTGATTTCAGCGTCATTGAAAACATCCTCAATGAGGATCATGAAGTCGGCGCAATCCTTAAAGACGTCCATGATTTTTACACCATCCGCCTCGATGAATTCCGGCTCCTCTTTCCCGACGCCTACCCATAATGTGAATTCGTAAGGGCAAAATTCAATATTCTGTCCTTCCTGCTTCGAAAAGTCCGTCACGATGATGTACGGTGTGTCATCGTAGGTAGGGATGTATTTTCTTGTAATATCGCCCACAAGTACATGGAGCTCTTTTCCAGGGAACCGCTCTTTGCAAAAGGCGATGATCCTTTTGTCTGTTTTAAGCTGTGCTCCGATATGAAGCATCGTGCTTGTGATATCCAGATTTTGCAATCCCATCAGCCTATCCTCCGTACACCTTGTAGACGCGCTTATTCTTCTTTCCGAATTTCACATTTCCTTCCATGTAAGACTGTACTTTCCGCTCAATGTACGGCGCAAAATCATCATGAATTCGCGTCATCATCGGTTCAAAGATCGGTCTTGCAGGTGTGATAAGTTCTTTTTTCTTCTTACTAAGAGGGTAAATATACTTATCATAGTCGCGGCTCTCGACGATAGAACCGTACCTTTCGAGCTCTGCATCATACGCATTATAGAAAATACGACGAATGCTTTCTGTCACCGGCTGCCGCCCGCCAAGCTCGTTTCTTCGCCCGTATTCCGCAGACGATTTGGAAGTCCACCCGATCACTGTTGAAATGCTGTCTGGCATGTACTGATACCCGACGGCGCGGATCATCTGCCCATAGAGATATCGCGAGGCGTGCCCCTGCAATTCTCTACGTGGCTGGATGTTCCCTTCCGTAAACCAGATCTGATTCCAACCGTCATCGGTATGGTACAAGACGCCTTTTCGGACGCCTTCTTTGATTTCCTTTTGAATGTAGTACCCGAGCGACTTCGACACGCTTTTTAAGTAATTCTTATTGTTAGCAAGCATCCGTTTGAAAGCAGGCGTTAATTCGTCAGATACCGATATTTCAATCAGATTCATCGTCCGAGTGCCCTTTCTGCTTTCGTTGCAAGCAACACAAAATGACTTCCTGCCACGTCGTGCTCGACGATATTAGAAACTGAATACCTATCACCGTTGTAGACGATTGCATCGCCTTCCACCGGTGATAGAACTCCATTCTCGCCTTCGTCGCACACGCAGAAATACGCCGCATCAACAAGAGCCGCGTTTTCTATAACGGTTTTCGCTTCATTCCAGTCAGAACGAGAATTGGACACACCGACATACACGAGCGCCACGATATCTTTCCCGTTGTAAGAAATGTGTTCCCCCAGTCTTTTATCAGAGAAGAATGCTTTTTGACATATCCTCCGCTGCGCGTCCATCATCCCCATCTGACTTCCTCCTAGACGTTGATTTTTACATCAATCGAGGTCGAATCCGCTGTTTCTCCGCTCCATGCAACGCCGACCGCCGGATCGGTGCCTGCCGTCGCCGTGATAGCGCCGGACTTATCCAGATATACTTTCGTCCCCTGCGTGATAGCTTCCGCCGCCTTCTTAGGGAACTGGAATACGCCCTCTGCGTCGCAAGCCACATAGTTGTCTTTTGCCACCGCTGCTTTAGCGACCGCATAAATGCTGCCTACTTTCAGCAATTCATGATAGGCAACGTCTGTAGACGCCTGCACAGTGATAATCGATCCGGGCTGTCTGAATGTTCCAATAGTAGTAGCCATCTTTTATCCTCCTTATACCCCTTCATTCTTGACGAATGCACGATAATCAATCAGATTGAACCCAAAGTCCATCCAGTACTGATAATCGATACCGAGATGTTTTTCGCTCTGCACGGTTCTGGAATACGGGCGATCTACGCCATTCAAAGTGGTAAATTCGATGCCTTCCATTTCAGAAGGCTTCGCGATCGCATAGTAAGCATCGCCTTCAAGCCACGGAGAGGTGAAAAGTACCATCTTGTTCTGCATGGGGTTATTCACGCCTGCATTATTCTGCGCCGGATCGGATGCAGAATGCAGAATCTGAAGATGTTCAAATTCATGCTCGTCTGATGCCAGCAGGAAAGCAGGGAATGTGCCGATATAGGTTTTATCTTCGCGGTCTTTCTGACGATGCATCAGCTTGCGCATTTCAGAATACGCCTTGGCGGAAATATCTTTATTCGTCTCCACAACATTTTTATTCTTCGCGTTGAACGGAACGGATTTAGTCAGCATGTCGAAGAACATCTTTTCCTGCAGGCGTCTGAATCCGCCGGACTGCTTCTGAATAGCTTTCGTGACTACGCCCATGTCATCGTTAATGAAGATTTCGCGGGTAAAAGAAATTGCCTTGCCATAGGTCTGAATTGCCGTGGAGATTTTACCGTCTTTCATTTCCCCATACTTAAATTCATCGCTTTCAGGTGCCATCAGTTCCGGCATGCCGTCCACTCCAAGCCAGTATTTATTGGTCTTCTTGAAATCTGGGTTCGATCCTTTAGAAACGAAATTCAAGAAAATAGCTGGCTGCTCTTTATAGGATTTCAGCATCACCTTGTTTCCGAAATTATCAACGATGGAAACGAACTGGTCTGTACCCATCGCTCTTTCCTTGAACATGGCATTGAACAGGTCATTTGAGTTCATGAGATGTGCTTTTCTCTCACTCATGCCGCCGAATAGAGTGAGTGCATCTTCTGCAATGGAGCGCAGGGATGCATTCGCATATTCATTAGACACCGCTTTTTCTTCGCCGATGACGCCAAAGCGGATAGCCATCCCGTCTACTGCACGCTTCGCGAATTTTTCTTTTTCATCCGTAACAACATTGATGCCGGACGGCTGATTTTTCGGTGCGCTCATTGCCTTTTCAAGGATCTCTTTTCGAACATCTTCAATGGATGTGCCGTTTTCGATGTAACCTCTCATGGTTTCATCGTCAACTCCCATGCCTCTGCAAACTTTCGTAACTTCCGTGACGCGATCTCGTTCTGCTCTTGCTGCTTTTTCTGCCGCTTCACGAACCGCTGCCTCGTTGATTGCCGGTGCTTCCGGCTTCTGGTTTTCGCCCATCTTTGGCTCCTCCTCGTTCTGAACAATAGAAATGGTCATGTCTGTATTTGTAAGTCCCCTCCCGACTGCACAATCGGGATCTGCCGGACAACTTACCAAAGAAATTTCATAAGGTTCCCATCTGTCTGTTACGTCCATATCGCAGTCAAATGCAAGTCCCTTATAACTGGTGCCTTTCAGCACGCGAACCGTATTAAGGCGGCGATATCCGACGGAAATTCCTTTCAGCGATCCGGAAAGAATTTTCTGAAAATACTTTTCGGATTCTTCGTCTTTATCGATCGTCGCTTCTGCCGTGACTTTCCCATCTTCAAAAGACACGTTCTCGATTTTGCCGATCACGATGTCTCGATTGTGATTGAAAAGCATCGGCATGACGCCATTTTCAAAGCGCGTCAGATCTACGTTTCCCTTTGCGCACAAGCAGACTTCCGGCACGAACCAGTTGTCACAAGGCGCTTCTGTCATAAAAGAAAATCGCAGTTTCCGGCTCGCTTCATCCACGCCGTCCACTGCGATTTCTCTTAATCCAAACTGTTTAATTGTCGTCGTTTTCCCCATCTTTACCTCCCGTACCATCGTCTTCCGGCTCATTCTTTATCTCGCTGTCTTGCACGCCGAATGCCAGCGCTACGCCTTTAGATTCTGCATAGTCCTGAACTTCCTTCATCTGGTCAATGCGATCGCGCCAGTCCGCACCCTGTTCCGCGCAATACTCCTGGAATGATTTGCCGCCATTCGCAAGGTTAATGGCATTCGCCTGCGCCTCTTTGAGCGGATCAATCCAGCCGAGCGAAGCGGCAAGCCACGTGGCCTTGTAATACTCTTCGTCCCCATATTTGAACCCGGTCCCGTCCAGAAGGCCGGTCAAATAGCAGATGTTCACGAAGCGTTTATAAAGCGGCCGCAGGAAATATTCGACCAGTTCCTCGCGGATAGAGCCGTAGGTCAGCTGATCGCCCAAAAGGTTCTGCCGGGCAGATGCATAGTTTACGCGCTCCACATTTCGACTGGTGCTTTCCAGCGAAAGCCCTTTGTCTGCGGCTATAATTCGCTGCTGCAATGGTAAGAAATTGCTTGCATCCGTCACCTGTGCATTCGGCGTGAGCCCTTTGATGTGCTCGCCCGCCTTCAGGTATTTAATGGATCCGCCTTCGATATTTTCTACGCGGCTGCCGTCTGCCTGATTGGCAATGCGTCCCGGTGCGCCAAGCGTGTTGTCAGTCTCCACAAAGGCGGAAAAGCACGCCGCAATTTTCTGCTGAAACATGACGGCCACGTTGTAATCGCCAAGATCCTTTGTGACGCCGATGGTTCTAGCCATTTCTGTGATTTCCCGAAACTGACTGACACGTGACTTTTTCCATAAAAAAATCACATCTTTTGCGTCATATCGTCGCGGCTCCATTTCCGTGAAACCGTCCGGCTCCGTCTGCTTTAGCCAATAGCCAAGCGGTTTGCCCGTCGTATCAAGCTCGACGCCATTCACGATGATGTGCCCATTCTGGTCTTTGGGATCTGTCATCGTATCCAGATCATCGACTTCGTGAAGCTGAATAGTGAGAGGTATTTTCCTCTTCCCGTCCAGCGGGAATGTCGCCATAATTCCGCCATCCACGAATTTCCTGACAACGATAAGCTTGATGATGTCATCCAGACACTGCTGCTGCGTAATGTCGCAATTCTCGTGGTGCTCCCACTCTTTCCAAAGTGCCTCGATGCGCTGATTAAACACATCATTGTTTGTCTGCGCCTGCATATTAAAACCGGTCCCGATAGCATTATTTAGAAATGCTTCCAATACGGAACCGGTGATGGGATTATTTCTTTCCAAATCCCTTGCCCGCGCTCGGAGTTTATCGCGTGAATACGTATTAAATTGTTCTGCCGTCCCATCGAAGGGAAGGCGCTCGTCTTTCCGCGTTTCCTGTGCCGCTGAATACCCGAAGTATCGCTCTCGTACCATTTTGGACTTCATCGCCTTTTCAGGGCTCCAAATAGACTGGATGTCGCTGCACAGATCCCCCGCCAGCTTTAGAAATCCCATTATCCCATGCCTCCGAATTTCAATCTCACGGTATCTGTCATGCCATTCACAGAATCGATCTGATTCAGCGCCGAATTGACTTCCGCCAAGCGCTGCATGATGGTTTCAAGGCTCGCCATCTTCACGCGTCCGTCTCGGGTCTGGAACTCCTGCCCGCCTTCCAGAATATTCATGCGCGCCGTTTCCAGCGCTTCTTTTTCTTTCTGTAACTCTTCTCTATTCATTGCCGACCTCCAAATGGGCTATACGTTAAACCACTCTCTTTTTTCTCATCTTTCTGCGCGGGCAGTGGCTCTTTAGCCGCCACCTGCAAGCTCCGAACATTCATGACATCCGCCGCCACATATGCATAGACTTCACAATCCAGATAGTGATTATCTCGATGCTGCGCAATCGGTTTCCAAACCTCACGCCCGTTGACCATAATTTTCTGCTCCGCAGTAATCATCTCTGCATATACCTCATCGGTATCTGCATCAACAAGCCATGCGCCATACCCGTCTTTCTCTCTGCCGATACGGTAAGCTATCAGATCCTTGTATTTGTTCGTATCCGCCTCGTAAAGCTGCTGCGCCTGTACCCAATTCATATTGTGATCCTTCGGGTTCAGCTGCTTTCGGCGAAAATATGTAGCCATGGGGCTCGACATGCCCATGACAGGGATGGATGCCGGGTAGTGCAGATAACAAAAGTCATAAACTTCTTCTGTGTTATACCCTGCATCGAGCGCATACAGAGCGACCTGCATGCGCCGGTCTGAATCCTCAATGGGCCACATCTGATCCATGATGTTTGCTACGTCATCGAAAGTCATTGCTGAACCGTTCGCGATTTTTTGCGAACGCATATCTGGAAGCCACGCTCGGATCACCCAGTAGAAATACCCTTTCTGACAGTCCACACCGCCGGTCAGAAGTACCGTCCCTTTGGGAACCACGCCAGAGCGAAGCTCCGTCCGCCTTTCGAGTACCGACTTCGATTTGATTTGAGACGCCTTCGACTTCCACGGCTCACCAAGCCATGAATTCACAAAGTTCATCAGTTTCGTGGGATCATCTTTTGATTTCAGAAACTCCTTCGCCACTTCATAAAAATATACCCACGGAGAATACAGTGTATTCAGCTTGAATCCAACCGTTTTCGCCGCGTATCCAATCCTCTCCTTATCCACCCACTTACCTTTTCGAAGCATCCCCATCTTTTCCCTGTCATGAATGTGATACTTGCATTTCTCACATTCGTAATACGTCTCTTTAGAGAGACGTGCTTCATCAAGCACATCTGGAAACTTTAGATGGTGAAAATCAAAGACTTGATAATGCCCGCATTCTGGGCACGGCACCATGAACTCATAGTGCGCTTCGCTTTCCATATAAGACTTATACACATAACCGTACTCTGTCGTCGGCGTGCTCATGACAAGTATCTTGCGCCACGGCCAGTTTTTAGTACGTTCTTTGACAAGAGAAATTGGATTAGCTTCTCGACCGGTCCAGAGCGGATATTTATCGACCTCATCCATGATGACACGTGGGATAGGCCACGACGCCAGCTTTGCCGGTGAATTTGCCCCGGACAAACGGATAAATCCGCCGTTATATCTCACCATAAGTGCCTTGCTTCTGTCTGCGGATTCTATTTTTTTTGCAACGGACGGCGTATTTTTCAGAGCCTTCTGTAAACGATCCACAGAAAAGTCCTTCGCCAGGTCTTCATCCGGCATGACGTAAAGCAGACGGCATGGGGACCGGTCAATAGTAAAAGCGCAGATATTGATACCAGCTTCTGTAGCGCCGACCTGCGAAGGCTTCAAAAATGTAATGACTTGTGATGTTTTGTCTGTGAATGCGTCCATGATTGCCCGCAGGTACGGTGTATTATCCGTATTCCACAAACCGGCAGACGGTGATTCTTCACGGGAAAGAATACGATTATGGTCTGCCCACTCACTCACCGTTTCCGGAGGCGGCGGCAGAAATGCTTTTCGCGCCTTTTTTATAATTTCTTTTAGGTTTCTTTCCCACTTTGCCTGCATCTTCGGATTTTCCATTGATTCCTGCAAGTTTTCTGAGAAGTTCTTGGACAACTTCATTCGCTACCTCCCCGCACGTCACTGCTAAAGCCGCATCAATGGAATAAACTTTTGATTTTATGGTCTCGGGCAATAGTAAGAGCTTTTGTCTGATATCTAAGAATTCGTTTTCAAGCGCATCTTTGACTTCTTCCTGCGGAATAAGCTCCCCCATCATTTGCAGTGTCACCATTTCTTCCTGCTTTGCCTTCTGCGCTTTGTAGTCGGCTTCTGCTTTCAGCTTTCTAGCGCTGTCACTCACCGCTTCTGCGGCCGCATTCGCTTTGTTGAACCGCTTATCAATGATTTCCGCCAGGTCTACACGCGCATTCTCTTTCGCAACGCCAAGCTCTTTGATGGACTTATCCATCCCCACCCGACTAATGCCAAACTGCGCCGCCGCCACGCTCGTTGAACAAATGATGTGTTTGTCTTCATTTAGTCGGATTTCTGGTAATCGTTTCGCCATAATATCCTCCCAACAAAAAATGCGTGAAAGCTTTTGCTCTCACGCATTTTCATTTTCCAGAATACATAATACCATGCCTGCTTGTGACATTTTGTAACCTAAATCAGCATTTCCCGCAAAATTTCAAAAGCGCGCTCCTCCGCTCGCCTTTCGAAATCCACCTCTGCCGCTTCCAGTGCCAATTCACGCCTTTCGAGGGCAGCGATCTGCCGGACCGTCATGATGGGTGATCCGTAATACTTGTTCGGATCATATGCGCGATCATCACAAATTTCTTTCCCTTCTTTGAATTTCAAAGGGAGCCCGCCCTCCCCGCTTGTCTGGCAATCCAGAACATCGCCAGTCGCCGCTTTTGACGAAATGATTTTGTAAGCGCCGCTGCGCTTATTCCGTAAAAGTCGGTTGACGAAATGAGAGTAAAAAATCCCATTTGTCCTGTAAACCTCTTCCCATCCGATGCCTGGGTATGTGTTTTCTTTCGTTTCTACTGCTTTCATCAACAAATATCCTCCATACTGTCTAATTCTTTTCTGTAGAACTCTCCGAAACGGTCAATAGCTTTCCGTCGCTTCCGATAAGCGTATTCCCTGCTAACCCCAAGATTTTCCGCGATTCGCCCAGATGGTCTCCCGCTGAAGAAAAAGTTCTGCAACACATCTATCGTATTGAAATCTTTCTTCCCGTTCTCATCCAGCAACCCATTGATTCGCTCCATACAGTTTCCAAGAATGGACTGGACGCAGCTTAACTCCTTGTAAAACGCGGTCAGAAGCTCATCCTGCCGGATCAACTTGTCGCCAATATCCAACGAACGCCCGCCGGACACCTTCTCCTTTGACGGATCAATGCCAGAGATATCATATATGCGGTTCTTTTCTTCTTTAATGGCTCTTTCCAGCGAAACGCGCCGCTTCTGAACCGCTTTTATCTTGTCGAAATACTCGTCCGCTGTCATGATCCACCTCGCTATTTTGCTTTATCCATAACGCAAACAATGAGCTGTCTAAGATACCACGCCGCCTTTTCCAGATCTTCGCGCGGGTTATCTGCATGCTTCACCTTGTACCTCCACAAATACTTGAAAACGTTAAAAAACATAGCCGCCTCCATGCCCGGAAGTTCCATTTCCCTGATCCTTGCCATCGCCACATCAAAGCACTCATACTCCCCGTCCTTGTAATACGACGGGTTGATCGCCTCGTCGTTGAACTTCGTGAATGTCACCTCCGGTTTCTCCTTGTCATCCATGCGACACAGCTCATTTTCAAAAATTCGTGGATGAAGCTCCATCGTATCCTCATCTCTGACATTATAAGTACCGTCGTCATTTTCCGCATAAATTCGTCCTCTGATAACTTGCCCATCGCGGCACTCAAACATAACGCGATCTCCCTTATGAAATTCTTCATCACACATGGATAGCCCCCCTCTCAAATGCACATTTCAGTCTATCCCCCTGCTCTTCATCGCTCATCTTTGCAAATTCAGCGATCCGCTCCTCCGACGCCGGGCAGTGATGTTTACTATCCATAATCATTGCCTTAGCTAAAAATTCGAGCTCACAGGGATAGATATTCCCGTCGTCGTCTTTTGTGACAATCTGAATATATCCATTTTCTTTGCATATAGATACCGTATACCGTTTAATGATTTCTCTCATTTGATACCACCCTTTCGTCCGCTGCTTCTATCAGCATTTCGATTTTCACTCGCTCTGCTCTTCCTAAAACAAACTTGTTTCCCGTTTCTCAAACTCAATTTCCTTCTTGAACCGTTCTTCCCATTGCGTCAGCGTGTTATCTGACTGATCCATCTGCTTAAACTCGTACAAGATCCCTTGAAACTCTTCCTTGTTGTTGCGAATAACGCCGTCATTCAGGCGTTTCAGCTCCGCCCACAAATCAGGAAAATCACGATACAGGAGCTTTAAGTCTCGCACGCCTTGTAGCGGGCAGATCCAGCAAGAGAGACGTGTGCGCTCTTTGTACAGCCCACCCCAGTCGAATCCATGTTTGTAGCAGTATTGGAGCGCCTGTGCCTCTGTTATTCCCCATTCAAACAAGGGATAAATGTCGTCTTTTACACGTTTCGGCTCATCGGCAGCGATACCGATATATAGCTTTGTGTTCGCACGACTGAACCCATGCATTTTCATGAACTCCTGCGTCGGTTCTCTCTTTAGCATCGAGGTACACCAGCGATTCCGCATTGATGGCCACCTGTATCCATGCGTCCCAGCTCGCTTTCCCCTATTTCGCAAGATGTGAAGCAGACAGTATTCGAAGCTATTCTTCGATTTCAATACCGTCACCATTTTCCCGTACTTCTCTCCGATATACGAATTTACCCGCTCGATATGCTCATACATCTGCGGGAACTCCATTCCCGTGTCGCAGAAAATGATGTAGTCAACTTTCATTCCCCGTTCAAGCATCATGAGAAGCAGCGCCGTACTATCCTTGCCGCCGGAAAAGGAAACAATCGACTTCTTGCTATCCTCGATGTGTTCCCTGTAGTCACTCATCACATATTTCCCGATGGTGACATTATTTGAGGTTTTATTCCTGACTGATTTTTCATTCAGCCATACCTTCACCTCTTTCGGAAGTCCCAGAAACGCCGCGTCACACGCTCGTGATAATTTTGTATTTGCCATTGCACATCTCCTGATTGAAATGTCCGATAATCAGCTTCTTTATTGCTTCGACAGGGCTAGGATCAATAGTTTTAAGGTACTCGTCTATCGATTCTTCCCTGCCTTCTGCTAATGTGAACGCATTGTCACAGGTACATGTGATCCTAAAATTTTTCTCTTTCATCTGCGCCTCCATGACGGGTCAGCATAAATCGTATGATATTTCCCATTTCATATCTCCTACTATAAAGACGCTTTGTCCTTTCATCAGCTTCCTTTATTTCCTGCCGAATTGCAGACTTATTAAATTTAAGCCCATAAACAAGGATGTTCATTTCTCCCTGACGGGCCGCCGCCTGAATTAGATTCTCTTTCGCTTCATCTGACATTGTGTCCGTCTCAAAGTACACAGGAAGTGTTGCTCGTTCCCACTTTTGAATCGCATGGATGAATTCAGCGACTTCTTCTATGTCCTTATTCATCTGTTTTCTCCTCCTTCTTCTTCAGGATAAACAGTAAGCAATACTTTAAGCCCCTTGTAAGACAGTGTAATCTTTACAAGAGTATCAGTAATATAAATGGAAAGATACTTTGTAGGGATATGGAAAGCGACGCAGGTATAATACATCTCTCCGATAGCTTCCCATAAGTCTTCAAAAGAATTTCTCTTGTAGATCAAATCGATAGATCCATCTGAAGCATCCAAATTAGGATGAACTTCCTTACTTACACTGATAAAATCATCAATGATATTTGTTACATCATCCATTATGTTCCTCCTTATACAATTTCAATCGTGAGCTGGGTCTTAATATGAAAATCAATCATATCATCACCAAACAACTTTACACCAGTGGGTAGATATGCTGTAGCTCCCGGATGAATTGCGATGACATTCATGCCCTCGACCTGCTCTTTAATAAACTTTTCTTTTTCAGCAAATTTCTGAATGGCATCCTCTTTAGTGCCGTAAACAATAATGCCGTTGTTTTTATCAAAATTTGCAAGACCAATTTCATATTCATCGGGGATCACTTCAAGTAACTCTTTAAGTTTCATATGCTTCAACCTCTCTCCTTTAACACTTCCACTAACTTCTCTATCACAAAATCCGCGCAAGGCTGCGCCATACCGTTCCCGATCGCCTTGTAACGTTTCGAATCACATCCGTATGCCGTCCAATTATCGGGAAGTCCCTGCAATCGCTCGCACTCAAGCGGCGTAAGTTTTCTAACGAACGCTTCGCCCCGCTTCAAAGCAGCTTGCTGTGCCTTGTAATCGCAGGCGGTTAGCGTGTGCGCCACATCAATTGCGGTTAAGTGAGAGCTGTCCTTGCC
>ERZ1034865.244-NODE-244-length-38533-cov-18.800509_pt1 | contig 38533 bp, 25 predicted proteins | sample MGYA00520632_ERZ1034865 | MGnify/ENA primary metagenome ERZ1034865 (study PRJEB33766, sample SAMN09781738) | gut metagenome | biome: gut microbiome | host: Homo sapiens | place: Madagascar | study: EMG produced TPA metagenomics assembly of the PRJNA485056 data...
ACAGAATCGGTATCACCCGTGGTTGGGACTCTAACTGGTGTGGTGGTAACTATGCTGAGAAGATCGCTGAGGATTATGAGATCCGCAAGTATCTGACCAACCGTCTTGCCAAGGCCAGCCTCTCCAAGATTGTCATCGAAAGAACCCTCAAGTTCATCACCGTGACCATTCACGCCGCAAGGCCTGGATTCATCATCGGTAAGGGCGGAGCCGAGGTTGACAAACTCAAGGAAGAGCTTAAGAAGGTCACCAAGAAGGACGTTCAGATCAACATCTTCGAGGTAAAGAGGCCTGAGGTTGACGCCCACATCGTAGCTGACAGCATCGCCCGTCAGATCGAGGGACGTGTTTCCTACAGAAGGGCCATCAAGATGGCTATCGCATCAACCATGAGGGTTGGCGCAGAGGGCATCAAAATCCAGATCAGCGGTCGTGTAGGCGGCGCTGAAATGGCCAGAAGCGAAATGTTCAAGGAAGGCCGTACACCTCTGCACACATTCCGTGCTGACATCGACTACGCTCTTGCGGTTGCAAGCACAAAGGTCGGCGCCCTCGGAATCAAGGTGTGGATCTGCAACGGCGAGCGTTACGGCAAGCAGGATCTCACTCCTAACACCGCTGCCGCAGCCAATGCGCAGGGCGGATCACGTCCTTCACGCGGAGACCGTGGCGAGCGCAGAGGTGGAGACCGTGGCGACCGTCGCGGCAGCCGTGGTGGCCGTGGCCGCCGTGGCAACGACCGTCAGGCCGAGTAGGAATATTCCGATAATAAAATAGACAAGGAGGTGACGGGAAAGAAATTTCGCGTCACCTTTATTAATTAATGACACCAATGCTACACAATAATATGCTTAAACACATCAGCGGTTTTCTTTTGGCCATTGCGGTCGTCCCTTTCTCTTTGGCCTTGTCATCATGTGGATGCGGTACATCATCCCGACAATCCGGAGCCGGAATCCAAGGTTCAGAGGAGAAGGCTTATTATCCTAAGGCCGCGGGCTCTTTCAGGATAATGTCCTACAATGTGGGTAATTTCTCGAAATACCTTCCTTTTAATGATAACATCGACATGATAGCCTCAATGATAAAGGAATCCGAGGCTGATGTTGTCGCGCTTAATGAGATTGACAGCCTTACACAAAGGCTTCCCTACGATGAGCTCTCTCTCCTTACCAAGGCATTGGGAGGATGGCAATGGCACTTTGGGCGTGCGATGCCTTATCAGGGTGGCGCTTACGGCGAGGGTTGTATCGTGCCAGGCAAGGTGAAGATTCTTAAGAGATACACTGTCGCTCTTCCTCGGGATGAGGGAGCCGAGCCAAGGGCCATTGCAGTCATTGAGACGGATAAATATGTTATTGGCGCATCTCATCTGGATCATGTGTCTCCTGTTGCCCGGTTGGCTCAGGCGAAGGTTGTAAATGCTTGGGTACAAGAAAATTACTTTAAATGTAAAAAGCCGGTCTTTTACTGTGGAGACATGAACGCTTCGCCGGAGTCCGAGGTTATCGAGACTCTGAGGAAATCATGGGATCTGCTTTCCGAGACAGAAAACACGTTCTCCTCAAGAGATCCTCGCGTGTGCATAGACTATATTTTCCACTACAAGATGTCCGCTCCTGTAAAGAAAGTCTCTGCCCATACTATGACTGAGTTCCACAAGGGGGATGTGACGCAGGCTTCGGACCATCTTCCTGTGTTCGTGGATGTCCGACTGTAAGTGTCAGTCTCACTGGGAGAAGATACAGGCTACTCTATTTTGCAAAAATGAAATCATTGATGGTATTTTTGCAAAAAATGAGTGGCCTTTAATATTATACGGCTGGAAAAAAATGTATATTTGCGTTAACGGAAACAATTTAATCACAATAGCACTATGGGTGAATCCAGAAGAAGCTTTTTGAAGAAATCGGCGGCGGGACTGGCGTTGTTCACGATCCTGCCACGTAATGTGTTCGGCGCCATGGGCGGCGACAAGAAGTACGTCGCTCCGAGCGATCAGCTCACGCGCGGAATAATCGGAGTGGGCGGAATCGGAATGAGTGGCCTTCACTTCGTAAGTGACGAGCGCTGCCGGCTGGTCTCGGTCTGTGATGTGGACAGGAACCACCTTGACAACGCCCTTAAGAAGGGTGTGGAGAAGTTCGGCACAAAACTTCAGGCCTACACGGACTGGAGGGATCTCGTTCATGATGCCAACGTGGACATCGTACACATCGCGACCCCTTCACACTGGCACGGAATCATGGCCGTCGAGGCCTGCCGCGCCGGTAAGGACATATTCTGCGAGAAGCCGATGACAAGGACAATCGGCGAGGGGCAGAAAGTTGTGGAGGCGGTCAACAAGTACGGCCGTATCTTCCGTCTGGACACCTGGTTCCGTTTCAAGGATACGTTCTACGGCCTTGGAACAACGGTGGAGCCGCTTAAGAAACTCGTGCAGAGCGGGCTTTTGGGCTGGCCATTGACCGTGAGGATCTCCGGAGCCACGGGCTTTACCTGGAAATTCTTCTGGACAGGAAAGGAAAATCTTGTACCTCAGCCTGTCCCGGCTGAACTGGACTACGATATGTGGCTCGGACCGGCTCCTTACAAGCCGTACAACCCTCATCGTGTGCACCAGACCTTCCGCGGCTACTGGGACTATGAGTCCGGCGGCCTCGGTGACATGGGACAGCACTACATCGATCCAGTGCAGTACATCCTCGGCAAGGACGACACCTTCCCTGTAAAGGTCGAGGTGGACGCTCCTCAGCAGCATCCGGACGCTGTGGGAATATGGCGTAGCATTACCTACACCTACGCTGACGGCTGCAAGATCATCCTTGAGGGCGAAGGCTTCGAGAGCAAGGGCAAGGTGCCTTACATCGAAGGCCCTAACGGCAAGGTTTATAAGGGATTCGAGTGCACGATTCCTAACGTGATGGATGTCATCAACTCGCTTCCGGATCCGGAACCACGCAATACTGACTTCCTGGAGTGCGTGAGGACCCGTCAGAAATTCGCGCTGGCCGAGGACAACGGTCACCACAGCTGCACGATAGTCAACATGGGCGCTTGCGCCCTCAGGCTCGGCAGGACCCTGAACTTCGATCCTGACAAGCAGCTCTTTATAGGTGATGATGCCGCCAACCAGCTCATCAATCAGCCGATGCGTGCCCCTTGGGGTTCAATGATCCTTTAATATGCTCTTGAATATGAAGAAATTACTTACATCTATATTATTCCTTGCGGCCGCCCTTACGATCAACGCTCAGGACGCAAGGCAGAGAACCGTGGAAACCGTTGTGGCTGACGTGCTTGCGGCTATGCCGGCCAACAACGCGTCGGATTTCAACACACAGATTGCTGACCTCGCGGCCGCCGCTCCGGCATCAGTGGTGGAGACCGCCAAAATGATGAAGCCGGCTGGCGAAGGCGTGAAGAACAATCTTTATGAATATGCCCTCACAGGTCTTGCGAGCTATGCCTCGGCCAATCCACAGTGCGTGGACAAGGTCCGCGAAGGATTCGCGCAGGCGGTCAAGGTCACGACAGACAGCAACAACAAGGCTTTCTTGTTGAACCTTTTCCGTCAGATCGCCAAGCCTGCTGACGCTCAGTTCTTCAAGGAATATGTCAATGACCCTGCCCTCGCATCCACGGCCGTTGGCGCTCTCGTGGATATTCCGGGAACAGAGGATTTGATTCTTGACCTTGTGAAGGAAGGAACCGCCGACAGAAGGTTGCTCGCCGCTGCCGCCGCGGAGAAAGGAATCTCCGCTGCCGAGCCTTATATTCAGAAATGGGTCATCCCGACCGTCCTGAATTCCACGATGCACGACAACGCCTACTTCTCCACTCTCGCGGCTATCGGCTCAGAGTCATCCCTGAATATTCTTAAAGAGAACTCGACTCCTGACTATGCCGCTCTGGCAGTGAGACTTGCGGATGGATCCAAGAGCAAGGCTGTCGCCAAGGCCGCCAAGGATCTTATGGCTTCAGAAGTGTCCGCTTACAAGTCCGCCGGTGCTTTGGCTCAGATGAAAAACGACCCGGCGAAGGCTATGAAGGTCGTTGCCGCCGCTCTCAAGAGCGAAGATGTGAAGTACAGGAATTCTGTGATTGACAACGCCACTTCGATTCTTGGCGCGGGAAATCTCGTTCCTCTTTTCACAAAGAATTTCGCGAAACTCTCTGCTCCGGTCAAGGTTGATCTTCTCAACTGGTTCGGTAACAACAAGATCTCGTCTGTCTCCGATATCGTGCTCGGTTCGTTCTCCGAGGGTGGAGACGTTGCCTCCGCCGCTATCGCTGCCGCCGGAAAGATCGGTGGTGACAAGGCCGCGAAGGCTCTCGTGGGACAGCTCGGAGGAGAGAACAGCGCCGCTGCGATAGCCGCTTTGAAATCATTCAAGGGCAACTATCAGGACGAGCTTCTTGCCGCTCTTGACGGAGCCAAGGACAACAAGACTCTTGGAAATATTCTCGGCCTTGTGATGGCCAGAAGGATTACCGCTGCCGCTCCGAAGGTATATTCATTGATAGATTCAAAGGATGCCGAGGCTTCGTCTCTCGCCAAGCTCGCGCTCGCGGACATCGTTGGCGTCCAGGACATTGACAAGGTCGGCGCTTTGCTTGACAACGTTTCCGCCGCTGATCAGAAGGCCGCCCAGAACGCTTTGATCGCCGCTGTGCACACTCTTGCTCCCGCCGAGCAGTACGCCAAGGTCAGCGCTTTGATGAAGAAGTCCAAGAACGTCTCCGCTTACTATCCGGTCCTTGCCGCCACAGGCACTGACGAGGCCGTGAACGATCTGGCCGCCGCCTACGAGGCCGGTGACAAGTCCGCTTTCGCGTCGTTGCTTGACATCGACAATTTCAAGGTGGCTCCGACTCTGATCAAGATTGCCGGTTCTGACGCCGGGCTGGCCGACAAGGCTGTGAAGAGATATTCTTCCCTTGTCTCTAAATACGAGACCAATGTTGACAAGAAGCGTATGGATTTCGCCAAGGCTCTTGAGCTTGCCCAGACCCCTGCCGTGAAGAAGTCCATTCTCAAGTCTCTTGCTTCCGTACCTACGATGAAGGCATTCTTGCTTGCCGGCAAGTACTTGGATGACAGTGACAAGGGAGTCAGGCATGCCGCTGCTGAGTGCGTAAGGACAATCGCCTCCAAGACCAAGGAGGAGATCAACTACGCTGACCTCAAGTCCAACCTTGACAAGGCTGTCGTGATCTTCAAGGCCGCCGGTGGTGCGGATGACGGCTACGCTGTCGATGCGATCAACAAGATTCTCGGCGAGGCCGAGCCTTCACCGATCTCTCAACTGACCGATGAGGAGAAGAGACAGGGATTCGAGATGTTGTTCGACGGCACGAATCTGGACAAGTGGCAGGGCGACCTTGAGGGGTACACTCCTGTCAACGGAACAATCTATGTGTCGGCCAACTACGGCAGCACAGGAAATCTCTACACCAAGAAGGAATACCGTAACTTCGTCTATCGTTTCGAGTTCTGCTTCCTGCGCGAGGGTGTGAACAATGGTGTGGGTGTGAGGACTCCTATGGGTGTTGACGCTGCCTATGACGGAATGTGTGAGGTGCAGATCCTTGATCATGACGCTCCGATGTACGCCAAACTTCGTGAGTATCAGGTTCACGGATCGGTTTACGGTGTGATCCCTGCGAAGAGAATCGTCCACAGGCCTCTTGGGGAGTGGAGCACCGAGGAGATTCGTGTCGAGGGCGACAGAATCAAGGTGACCGTCAACGGTGAGGTGATTGTGGACGGCAACATCCGCAGGGCCTGCAAGGGTCACAATGTGGCTCCTGACGGCGGCAAGAAGAATCCGTACACCGTTGACCACAAGAACCATCCGGGAATGTTCAACAAGAAAGGCTACATTTCATTCTGCGGTCACGGTGAGGGTCTGAAGATCCGCAACGTCCGCATCCTCGATCTCGGCGACAAATAGTAGCTGGAAAGAAGGTAGTCGCTTCGCCGGTGTCTCGGTCGCTGAGTTCCTCTGGTTGTTTAGACCTATTGGTTCTGAGACCATTGAGTTTCCGGGCTTGTCGAAGCGCAGGAACATTGAAGGTCCAATGGCATAGAAAGAGCGGGAAGCCTCTAACCTGAATTTTGCACGTAACCAAAATTCAGAACAGAGGCTTTCCGCTATTTTCGGTCTAGCTATCTTTTCTCATCAGTCGTTTGCCACCGGCACACTCCTTCTTCAAAAAGACATCTATCCTCATAAATCTGACACAAATTTTAGTTCACCTTATTTTTTAACGCTTACTTAAGAATTGCAGAAAAAAGGTCTTTGAAAATGCATAGACTGCAATTCTGTCGGGCAAAACCGCCGAAAGTGCTTGTTTTGACGACGGAATTGCAGAGGAATTATATGTGTGGGGCTTTGCTGGGCCTTCCGGAGTGCAAATCTATAGCAAACAAATCAAAAATAGCCTCTAAACGGCTGGCATAAGAGAATCCTTCGCCGCGAAACAGATTCACGAAATCCGGGAACTGTAAAGTTTCTTTACGCAATGCGGTTAACAACAGCACCAAGGTTAGGTCCAACAGGCGGCCAATGATGATACCCGGCAGGCCAGCGGGGGACTCCCGTGAGCGGAAAGGCGCTTTCTGCGCACGAGGCAGGCCTGCAGGGGGCTCCCGTGAGCGGAAAGGCGCTTCCTGCGCACGAGGCGAGCCAGCGTGGGACTCCCGTGAGCGGAGAGGCGCTTCCTGCGCACGAGGGCCAGCGGGGGTCTCCCGTGAGCGGAGAGGCGCTTCCTGCGCACGAGGCGGGCCAGCGTGGGACTCCCGTGAGCGGAAAGGCGCTTCCTGCGCACGAGGCTATCTCTGAAAGGGGGCTTGGTCGCTCTGCTTTCTAAGCGCAGGTGCGATGAATGACCGAAGATAGTTCTTGATAATATTTTCCTTTGGAAATTTGTTTTATTGGAAATTAATTCCGTACTTTGGGAAAGTTTTCGTTGGAAACTATTGTATAAATGCTTGTTAATTATTTAAAACACTGATTATTATGAATGCAATTACGTTAAAGGCGCTCTTTTGCATCAGCGGGGTGGCTGTCGGTGGGCTTCTTCTGTTCTCTTCTTTTGAGACCAAGGCTACAGAAAGGTGGGGAATAGGAAGTGCTTTGGTTGCCGAGTCTGTCGAAGTGGCTCTGACTCGGGTTGCTGAGCTGGGAGTTGAGAAGATGGATCTGGAAAATTCTGGAGTTAAAACGCTGAAAGGGAATGAATTGACGACTGAGGTGCCGAATGCCGAAAGGTTGGCGGGAGAGCAGAATGCTGAGGTGCCGAATGCCGAAAGGTTGACGGCTGAACAGAAAGCAGAGCTGTCGGGTGCAGGAAGACCGGCGGAAGAGCAGGGTGTTGAGATGACGGGTGCGGTAAGGCCAGATGAGGAGACGGCGGCGAAGGAAAAACCGACGACAAAGGTGGTGCACATCACCAAGGCTGATTTCCTTAAGAAGATCTACGACTTCGAAAAGAACCCCGATGAGTGGAAATATCTCGGATCTCAGCCGGCCATTGTCGATTTCTATGCGGACTGGTGCGGGCCGTGCAGGCAGCTGTCGCCTGTGCTGGACGAACTGGCCAAGGAATATTCAGGGAAACTCACCATCTACAAGGTCAATGTGGACAATGAGAGGGGACTGGCTACATTTTTCGGCATAAGATCGATTCCGACGCTTCTGTTCATTCCGATGAAGGGTAAGCCGCAGAGGTCTCTCGGGGCTTTGTCTAAGACGGAGCTCAAGGGAATCATCAAGGATGTTCTTAAAGTTGAGCTGTAGTTGGTAGGTCGTGGAGAATAAGAAGAACACAATCTGCCGCCTTCGCGAGATCCATAGGGCGATCTCCGGGCTGGACGCTGAGTTTCAGAGGAAATTCGGGCTGAACCTGAACGAGGCGATGCTTCTCTGCTTCCTTGCGGGGCAGGGAAGCGCTTCGGCATCGGAACTATCAGATGAGTTGGGGCTTACACATTCGAATATGTCCAAGGTTCTTGCCTCGGCGGAAAAAACATCCCTCATCAGCCGGAAACTTAACCCGGCTGACAAGCGGGGGATGATCTTCTCGCTTACAGACGAGGGCCGCATCCGGCTCGCCTCCATCCACTGTGAGGAATTGGTGATCCCGGACTTACTCAAAGTAATCCTTGATTAGGCTCAGAGTCTTACGCACCTCCTTGCGAGCCTTTCAGAACAAGACCTCTAAGTAACGTGAAAAAAATAACCTGCCTCAGATTAGGAGAAGATTTTCGAGGATAGATCTATTTTCGAAGAAGGAGTGTGCCGGTGGCACATGACTGATGAGAAAACAGATATAGACCGAAAAGATTCCTTAAGATGAGGCAGGTTATTTTTTGAAGGTTACTAAAGATCCACTGTGTGGGTAAGCTTGCCGTCAGTGTCGTAGATCCTGACGGCGATCTTTTTGGCGTTCACGGTGATCTCCATCCTCTGCCACTGGCCGTTGGTGATCACAGGGAATGCGGCGTCGGTTGATCCAACTTCGCGGAAAGAGTACTTGTGCACGTGGCCGCTCAGCATCAGATCGACACCCGCACCGTTGAGGATAGGCAGGAACTTCTCCGACATATTCAGATTGCCGTGCCATGCGTCCTTGATCTGAGGGGGAATATGGTTGAAGACGATCCTTCTTTCGGCGTTCTTCCACTCATCACTCTCCACCACGCCCTTGAGCCATTTGGCCTCCTCGTTCAGATAAGGCTCCGAGCAGAGCCGTCCTTGGTTCTCGATGTCGCTGTCCACCTTGTCCTCGCCGCCGTCCAGCACCAGAAACAGGAACTTGCCATATTTGAAGGTGTAGTAGGGGCCGTGCTCCGGGAAGTCGAAATATTCAGAGATCCGCAGCGCGTCCCTGCCTCTGAACTCGTGGTTGCCGCGGGCCATAAACAGCGGAGTCTCGGCCGCGAAGAGGTCGCTGGCGGGTTTGAGGTAGTGCCGGACGATCTTCTCGCTGTAGGCCAGGTCGGAGGTCATGTCTCCGTTGAACAGAACGAAGTCGAACTCCTTGTTCTTCTCCTTGTCCGCGAACAGTCTGCGCAGTAGCGAGTCCTGGGCGTGCACGTCGTTGACAACGGCGAACCTGACCTCGCTGTAATCCTCTTTGAGAGTGGTGGCCTTAGGCAGGTCAACCTTGTAGGCCGGCGCTCCGGAGCCTTTCCCGTAGACCGGATTGTAGTTGTTGTGGTAGTCCTGCACCGCCGTCATCATCACCCTGTAGCGGTAGCTCGTGCCGGGCTTAAGCCCGCCAACCATCACCTTGTGGATCTTGCCGATAGGCTTCAGCCCGTGGCCGCGCATGTCGTAGTACTTCGGCCTGTCCTTGTAGTAGAAATTCTCCTCGTTGTCCGGAGCGATCTCCACCCACCCCACGGCATCTACATCCGTCATCCACATCACCGTGAAGCTGTCCGTGGTAACACTCTGAAGGTAAGGCCCGCACACGATCCTGGCAATGGCCGGCCCGTTCTGCGCCTCCGCCAAAAACGGCAGCACCGCCAGAACCGCAATCAAAAGGTACTTTCTCATATTCTTGAATATCACTGTTTATCGTCTGTTCGTCAGAGGCCCGGCCAAAGAAACCCGGCAAACCGTCCGTCCGTTTCGTTGAACACAAATTTACTTCGTTTTGCCGAAAAGGCAAAATCATTGGTGCGGTTCTTTCAATCCGCAATGGATGAGTCCACTTGAAAAAGTCGTTTTTGAAAAACATGTGCCTCGCAGATACTTCTGTAAGGGGTAAAAAGTGGCAAATGGCACTTTTTCAAGTGGGCTCATGGATCCAAATGTTCGAAATGACTATAATTCATTATTTTTGTGTTTGGTTCCGAGACTCTTCTATGTGGTTAAGGAATGATTATAATAACCAATAATGTATTGAATAGTTATGAACAGCATGCTGATGAGGGGCTTGATGATCGGCCTGACTGCGCTGTCAGGCAGTCTGGCTTTGTCGGCTCAGGTTGTGGTTTCTTCAGGATTTGAACAACTTGACAGATGGGCGTCCGAGTGCCTTGCCGAAAGGAGTATGACCCTTGGTTATCCAGGCAACAATGACATAAGACTGGAGGAGTTTTACCGCTGGTACACAGGAAAACCGGCTTTGATTCCATTAGCGTCAGCGGTCATAAATTCTTCGGCATCGACAGCCCTTGCGGACTCTTCATCACAACCCGCGACGTTTACGACAATCAGTCAACCTACGACATCTCTTATCTGAACGCCAACATGCGCATGATAAACTGCTCACGATCAGGAATCGAGCCACTCAAATTTTGGTGGCTTATGAAAACGGTCGGCGATGAAGGCTGGACAGAGCAGGCCGCGAGGATTTTTGAAAACACGCGATACCTTAAGTCTGGGCTTAAAAGGATAGGTTGGCCTTATTGGAACAATGAATATAGCAACACGGTCATATTCCGCCGTCCTTCCGCCAAAGTCGTAAGGAAATATAATCTCGCTTGCGGCGAGGACGCGGCGTTTGGCGGAAAGCTGTCGCATGTTGTCGTCATGCAGCATGTCACAAAGGATTCGATCGACAGGCTCATCGCCGATCTGCGGAACGAGACAATCTCGGATCTGTGACGTCAATCGCATTCCCGCGCATCTGGGTCGTCTCAGCCGACGAAATCCTTTGGCAGGACACCGAACTGCCTGAAGAAGCATTTGGCGAAGTACGACGGGGTGTTGAAGCCTACCATGTAGCAGATCTCGTTGACCTTGTACTTTTGCTCGGCCAGCAGGCTGGCGGCCTTGCGCAGACGCATCTCCTTGATGAAATTGTTAGGAGTCATGCCGCAGGCCTCCTTGGTACGCTCGAACAGGACGGAACGGCTCAGGTGCATCTGCTCCGCCAAGTCATCGACGGAGAAATCCATGTCGGTAAATCTCACAGACACTATCTCGCTGATTTGCTGAAGGAATTGCTCGTCGCCTTTACCCTGCACGGTGCTTCTTAACGGGGCGTACGGACGTTTGCTGAAACTGTCCCAGATCATTTTTCTCTTGTCGAGAATGCCGTTTATCCGTGTGATGAGATACTCGATCTCTACCGGCTTCTCCAGGAAGATGTCAGCTCCTTTCCCGATGCCGCTGACTTTCAGGCTGAGATTGTCGCTGCTTGAAAGGAGAATGACTGGAATATGACAGAAGCGCTCCTCGTTCCTTAATTCCCCACAGAGATCAATTCCCACGGCGGCGTCGCTGATGATCAGGTCTATCCGTTCCCCGTTGTCGAGTGTCTGTTTCGCTTTCTCCGCATTCTCCTCGGTGTGGATGTCCTGGTAGTGTCTGCTGAGGGCGAGAGACAGGAATTCTCTCATCTGGGCATCCGGATCGATGATCATGATGCTGATCTCCCTTCGTTTGACGGTGTTGGTGTCCTGCAGGACTGTGTCCGCCGCACTTTTTTTCGCAGTCTTCTCAATCTCTGCCGCTATATTCCGGTACTCTCCTTTCATCGGCATAGATACATCTCCCACGTCCGAGCGGAGGCTCTCTATGCTATTGTGCAGGAAATCAAGGATCTCGTGAGTGATGACGTGCAGTTTGTCGCTGCTGTTCTTGATAATCGCCGCATTTTTCCGCGCCCTGTCGGAGAGTCCCTTCTCTGCCAGGATCTCATCCACGGGGCCGTTGATGAGCATCACGGGGGTACGGATGCCCTTTGCGATGTCCGTGAACAGCTCCAGCTCGGTCTCCAAACGTACTCTATCCCTGTCGCGGCGTATCCTTTCAGCCTTGTTGGCTTTCCGTTCCTTTTGATAGTCCCAAAGAATCCGGGCGAAAAGCAGGACAAGTGACAGGAGGATGATGGAATATACTATGATGGCACCCGTGCTGTTGTAGAAATAGGGCTTGACTTTCACCACTGTAGGGATCTCCGCGCTCCAGACTCCGTCGTTGTTGCATCCGGAGACCAGGATCGTGTGCTCTCCTCTTTTAAGCCCGGTCAAGCTGATCTCATTGCCTCTGTAGTCATATTCGTTCCACTCTCCATCATCGATTTTCCACTTGTACCTGTTCTTGTGCGGAGCAATGTAACTCAGGACAGAGAAAGTCAGCCTCAAGGGTTTATGACCCGTCCTTATGTGCATTTGCCCGGTTTTTCTGGCTTCGGCCAGAAGTCCTCTCGCCTCGGTCTCCGATTCACTGTAATCCACGTCGCTAAGGTAAAGTCTCGGGGCGATGCTGTTTGTCGGTATCTCGTCCGGTCTGAAATAATTGAATCCACCATTGGTGCCAAGGAAAACCATCCCGTCTGATGTAAGTACTCCTGAGTTGTAATTGAGGGCGTTGGCGCTCAGCCCGTCTCCGGTTCCGAATAATTTTGCTTTTTGCGTCTGTGTGTTGTATCGCACAAGTCCGGAGTTTGAACTGACCCAGAGGTTGTCGTTTTCTGAAATGATGTTGTAGACAGTCTGGTCGGAGGAGAGTATGTCCTTAGAGTTGATGGGCGTGATTATCCCCGTGTTTGTGTCATATCGGATCAGTCCGTTTCCTGCCGTACCTATCCAGATGATGTCCCGGACAATCTCTATCGCCAGAATCTTGTCAGGAATCACACCTTTGGTCGAAGGTTTGCCTATCGTGCCCGTCTTCGGGCTGTACTTCATCAGGCCGCTGCTTATGGATGCGATCCAGATGTTGCCTTGGATGTCCCCGCGGATGTCGATCACGTCACTGTTGAATCCGAGATCGAGGGTTTCCCGGAAATCATCACCTTCCTTGATCGTTATCCCGGTCTTGGTGCCTATCCATAATCTTCCGTTGATGTCCTTGAACAGTGCGTAGACACTGGCGTCTGTGCCATCCTTGTCACTGTTGAATTTCGGCCAATGCCTTGTCTCGCCGCTCTTCGTGTCCAGATAGTAAAGACCCTTGCTGTAGGTTCCGACCCATAGCCCGTCGCCGTCTTTCAGCAGGGCGTGGATGTTGAGATTCGGTATGTTCCTGTCCACGATTTTTTCCTTGCATATTTCTGAAGCCATGTCATAGAGAAACAGGCCGCCGTCATCTGTACCGATCCAAAGTTTTTTGCCCGGATCTTCGCAGAACTTGCTGATTACCCTGCCTTTCTTCCCAGTGGTGTCCGTCATGGAGAAGTTGAAAAGAGAGGAGCTTTTATTGGTATAGTTCACCCCACCGAAGTATGTCGCCACCCATATTCCACCCTCTTGATCCTTCACAATGTCGTAGATGAAGTTGTCGGTGATGCTTCTGTTGGTGTTTGGCTCGTAACGTATGTTCTCGCATCTGCCGGTTCTAGTGTCAAAGTTCACAATACCGTTGTCGCAGCCGTAGGAGATGATCCCCGGTTCCACTTCCGTGACAGTGTGGATCCTGCCGGTGTATAGCTTGCTTCCGTTGTCGGAAGTGAGCCTGTAGTTCGTGAATGACCCGCTGGTCTTGTCGTAGCGGAAAAGACCGTTTCCCCATCCTCCTATCCAGATGTTGCCCTGGTAGTCCTCGCACAGGCTGAAAGCGGCGTTGCCCTCGGCTTTCGCTCTCTCATCGTAGATGTGTATTCTGGAGAACATGTTCTTGTCGTCATCATAGAGATAGAGGTGCTGGCTGGCATTCGTACACCATGTTCTGCCTCTTCCGTCACAGAGGACGGAGGTGATGTAGTCAGAATCTATTCCGAATTTGTTGTCCTTCCCTTTTGAGAACCGGACAAGCCTACCCGTCTCGATGTCGTAGCGAAGGAGGCCTTGTCCCAATGTCGCTATCCAGAGCCTGTTCTTCTTGTCCAAGTCCAGGCTTCGTACAAGTATGTTGCTGAGACTGTTCATCTCTGCTTCCGGTAACGACTTAGTAGTCAGGATCTCCGTGAAGAGTTCCTCGTTCTTGTCGAAAGCGTAGAGGCCATTCTCCGTCCCGATGTACAGAGTGCCGTTCCTGTCTTCCTTCAAGGAGTAGATCGAGTTGTTTCCCAGAGACCTGGAATCGGACGGGGTGTTCCTCCAAGTCTTCAAGGTTGTGCCGTCGAACCTTGTGAGCCCGTCATTGGTGCCGAACCACATCAGCCCGTCCTTGTCTTGCAGAATTTTGAATATGGTGTTGGAACTCATGCCGTTTTCCATCCCATAGTGTATGAACTTGTGCTTATGCGCGCTGGCCGGGAATGGGCAGAATGCAAGGAAAAGGGCGATAAAAGCGGTGGTGCGTTTTAAAGACATGTCGTACAAGTTTTATCCAAAAATAATATAAAAGTTCTATGTTTTCACTTCTGTCACCGTTAAAAAGCCCTAAATAGGATAAATTTTGTATAAATTAAGATAAACGAGCGGTCGGGATAGTCTCTTTCTGTCTACCTTTGACATGGCCACTGGGCGGATTAACAACACTATTATTATTGCAAACCATAAAAATCAGTCAGAATGAAAAATCTTAGTTTAAAGGTTTCGCTTCTTGTCTTGACATTACTGTTGGGGGCTGTGGCTTCTTTCGCACAGTCCGAGGCCGTTCTGTCAGGTGTCATCACGGACACAGGCGGGGAACCGCTCCCTGGCGCGAGTGTCACTTTGATGGAGACGAAAACACCCTTTGGTGTCGTAACTGACGTTGATGGTAAGTTTTCCATCACTGTTCCGGTCAACTCCACGGTCGAGGTCTCTTTCCTTGGCTTTGTCTCTCAGACCTTCCGTGTGAAGTCATCTCAGAAGATACATGTCTCTTTGGTGGAGGATGAGAATGTCCTTGACGACGTTGTCGTTGTCGGCTTCGGCACTCAGAAGAAGGAGTCCGTAGTGGGAGCTGTGGCGGCGATCAAGCCGAAGGAGCTGACGGCTCCGGTGCGTTCCCTTACCAACTCCATCGCCGGAAAGGTGGCGGGTATCATCGCCGTGCAGTCTTCCGGAGAGCCTGGCAAGGATGATGCCCAGTTCTGGATCAGAGGCATCTCCACATTCACCGGAAATCAGAACCCCCTCGTGCTGGTGGACGGCATCGAGCGCCCTATGAGCAACGTCGATCCTCTGGAGATCGAGTCGTTCTCCGTGCTGAAGGACGCTTCCGCCACCGCTGTCTATGGAGTTCGTGGAGCCAACGGAGTCATCCTCATCACGACGAGGCGTGGATTCGACGGCAAGGCCAAAGTTGACGCCCGCTATGAGCAGGGTTTCTCCTTTGCTACCAAGCGTCCGTCTTATATGAGAGCCTATGAGCGATCAGTCCTGTTCAACGAGGCCATAGACGCCAACCCTTCCGCCGCACAGTCCCTTAAATATTCCAACGAAGAGATTATCGCGATGCGCGACGGCACGGATCCGGAGTTGTATCCGGATGTGGATTGGCAGGATGTGCTCATGAGGAAGTATTCCATGAACGAGAAACTGAGTGTGAACATCTCGGGTGGTTCAAAATGGGTGAAGTACTTTTCCGCCATGTCGGTGTATAACCAAGAGGGACAGTACGCCGTGAACAACAGCGACTATCCTTGGGTTTCGACAAAGATCGGATCGTACGGAAAGAACATCAACTACATCCGTTATAACTTCCGTACCAATGTTGACATGGACATCACGAAATGGACAAGAGTCTCGCTGGGACTTCAAGGTAACGTGGCCAACAATGTCGAGCCGGCCGAAGGGTCGGACAACATCTATCTCTGGATCAACAACTGCGCCCCTAACGCTTTCCCTGTCCTTTACAAGGATGGAAAGTTCCCGGGCAGGGATTCGCTCTACAATCCTTACATCCAGTTGACCCAGCGTGGCTACAAGACCACCACCACAAACGAGCTGCGTACCAATCTGTCAATCTCTCAGGACTTCTCTTTCTGGAGTTGGGCGAAAGGATTGTCGGCCATAGTCCGTTATGCCTATGACGCTGTCAACTATGATGTCGCCAAACGTTCCAGGGATCTTACCCTCTATGAGGCTCTCGGACGTGACGAGGCCGGAGACATCCAGTACAAGGTCATCGACGCCAACAAGCAACAGGAGTATCTGAACTATTCCTCGTCGGCCTCAGGCAACAGAAGCCAGTACTTCGAGGCTTCCCTCAACTACGACAGAGCCTTCGGCAAGCATGAGGTGGGAGGCTTGGTGCTTTACTACATGAAGGATTACAGGATCAACACGGCCAGCAGCTACATCTCCAGCCTTCCAAACCGCTCGCTCGGTATCGCCGGGCGCGTTACCTACGGCTATGACAAGAAATATCTCGCCGAGGTGAACATTGGTTTCAACGGCTCGGAGAACTTCCCTAAGGGGCAGAGGATGGGATTCTTCCCTGCCGTGGCCTTGGGCTGGGTCGTGTCCAACGAAGGATTCCTCAAGGACAACAGCGTCCTTACATGGCTCAAGCTAAGGGCTTCATACGGTCGTGTCGGTTCCGACCAGATTCGTTCAACCCGCTTTGCCTACCTCTCAACTCTGAAGGATGCTAACGGAACATCCGATTTCGGTCTCAACTTCAACAAGGGGATCGGCGGACTCGCCGAGGATCAGCTTGCGGCGCAGAACATCACGTGGGAGACCGCGTCCAAGTACAATGTGGGTCTTGAACTGGGTTTCTGGAACGCCTTCCGCGCCACGTTCGAAGGGTTCTATGAGAAAAGAAGCAACATCTTCATCCAGCCGCAGGTGTCTGAGATAGCGGGTCTGCAGAATCCTGCCTATGCCAACACCGGTGTGATGGACAACCGTGGTTTCGAGGCGACCCTTGAGTACAACAAGGCTTTTGACAACGGAATGGTGTTCACCGCCCGCGGCAACTACACTTTCGCGCGCAATAAGTACATTGATGACGGTAAGGTCTACAAGAATCCTTGGCAGGATGTGCGTGGTACCCGTTACGGCGAACGTAAGCTCTATGACGCCATGCATCTTTTCTCGAAGGAGGAGATTGACGCCCTTCCGGATTACTACCGTCAGTTCTCTCTTACCAAAGAGCAGCTGCGTCCTGGAGACATCCGCTACCGTGATGTCAACGATGACGGTAAGATCACCGAGGATGACATGATCTGGACATCCTCTCCGTCTAGGCCGGAGCAGGTGCTTGGACTCGGAGCCTCTCTCTCATGGAAAGGTTTTGACTTCTCTTTCCTTATGCAGGGTGCTTTCGGGGCGACTACATATCTGACTTCCGGATGGTACTTCCAGCCTTTCCAGGCAGAGCGTGACCCTAAGCTTATGGGTAACCTCATAACCAAATTCCGCGACCGCTGGACAGAGGAGAACCCTGACCCGTATGCCTTCTCCCCGAGGCTCTACATGGGACAGAACGTCAACAATTACAAATCCTCCACATGGTGGGTGCGCAACAGTGACTACATGCGTCTGAAGAACCTTGAGTTCGGCTACACATTGCCACGCAAGGCTCTGGACAGGATGAGACTGGACAATCTCAGATTCTATGTGTCTGCTCAGAACCTCATGACTTTTAGCAAGTTCAAGAAAGAGTTCTGGGATCCTGAAGTGGGAGCGGATGCTTACCCTATTCAAGCTACCGTGTTCCTTGGCGTTAATTTAACATTCTAATAAAGAGTATTATGAGAAAATATATTCTTATGCTTTTAGTCCCGGTCCTGTTTGCCGGCTGCAACTTCCTTGACCAGGATCCAGAGGAGCTCAATACTCTGGAAAAGGTGTTCTCCTCGCGTAATGACACCCGCAAGTGGTTCGCCAGAATGTACTCTTCCGATTACTTCCCGCTTGAACTCTGGGGATCAGCCTACTACAACCACTACATGTTCGGAACGGACGATGCGAACAACGCTCTTGACTGGCATATTCCTCACGTTCTGAACGGTTCGGTCAGCCCGGAGACTCCAGTGACCTCGACTGACAAGTACTATTTCCAACTGTTCTATCAGGCCATCCGCCACTGCAACATATTCCTTGAGAATGTTGACAACTGCAAGGAACTTGATCCTGTCACAGAACTTCCGAGGATGAAGGCCGAGGCGCGTTTCATGCGGGCGATCTACCATTTCTGGATTCTTCGTGAATATGGCCCGATTCCGATAGTCGATAAGACGTTCATCTCCGAGAAACTTAGCAGGAGCAGCTATGACGAGTGCGTGGATTGGATCTGCGGCGAGATTGACGCGGCGATACCTTCAATGCTGGAGGAAAGGGTGGAGGATGACTATGGCTTCCCGACAAAAGGCGCGGCGATGGCCATGAAGGCAAGGATTCTTCTTTACGCGGCAAGCCCTCTTTTTAACGGCAACACCGTTTATGCCAACTGGAAGAACCATGACGGCAAGCAGTTGATCAGCCAGACCTACGACAACGAGAAATGGAAGAAGGCCGCCGACGCCGCCAAGGCGGTGATCGATCTTGGCAAGTACGAGCTTCTGGAGCCGAAGGCCGAGGATGGTAAGCCGCTCACTTTTGAGGATTATGTCAAGAACTATCAGAAGATAACCACAACCTGGAATAAAGAACTGATCTGGGCTCGTCCGCAGGCCACCTATTGGTGGACAATGCAGTGTCTGCCGGCTTGCTTCCATTCTTGGAATGCGCGTGACGCCGTGAGCCTCAATCTTGCCAATGATTATTTCATGGCGGACGGTAGCGAGGCCAGGCCGTTGAAAGAGTGGTTTGACAACAAGCAGTGGTCTTCCGAGGATGATGTGGAGCACGGTACGATCAAGAACACGTTCTGGATGTTTGTCGGCAGAGAGCCGAGGTTCTATGCCTCCACGCATTTCCCGAACCAGCGTCTTGACCGCTACACCCACCCTGACATGAGAAACCAGGACGGTTCCGGAGTGATGACCACAATCGAGTTCTGGAACAAAGGCAACGCCGGCAAAAGCCGCTCGACCGGAGATCATAACTCCACGGGTCTCTCTCCTCAGAAGAACATACCTCTGTCGGCCTATTCGGACAAAGGAAAGGGCGAGTGCATCTCCAGTCAGATACCGTTCCCGGTCATTCGTCTCGGAGAAATCTATCTTGACTACTGCGAGGCTATGAATGAATATGCCGGAGCGGCATCCCATTCAACGATACTTCCTTACCTGAACGAGATTCGCAAGAGAGCGGGGATTCCTGAATATAAAGGGACTTACACCAAAGAACAGATGAGACATATGCTCATGAAGGAGCGCCGTGTCGAACTGGCATGGGAGTGCCACCGTTACTTTGACGTGCGCCGTTGGTTCATAGCCCATGGGGATAATGGTGTTCTCAACACCCCGGTCTATGGCTTCAACGTCGCCGAGGGAGAGAATGCGACCGACCCTAAGTTCTTCACGATGACTGAAGGAATGCCGCGAATCTTCCGTATGGAGCACTATCTGGCACCGATCAAGGCTTCGGAAGTTGCGTACAACACCAATTTGGTGCAGGCTCCGTTCTATTAGTGGCCGCCCTTAGTGAGGTGGCTTGCCGGACGCGGCCACCTCTGTGGGTTTGAGTAACGTATTAACCAAGATTATTAACATCACAGAAATGAAAAAGATTATATCATCCATATTGCTGCTCGCCGGAGTGACAGTCGCTTCCTGTACGGTCGAACTGCCAAGGCCGGATGTCGTTCCTGACCCGGCATTCTCCTTGTCCGGACTGCAGAAGACTGCCACGATAAGTTCGTACGAGACTACGGATGTGACCGTTACCGTAAAACGAACATATGGCGTGTCAAAGGAGCTTATGCTGAATCTTTCCGTGGATGGGGCGGAAATTGATTCATACAACGAGATTTACTCCACAGGTTTCAGACAGATGGATTCCAAGTATTACACTATGCCTGAATCCGTTACATTCGCACCTAACACCCAGAAGGCGGAATTTGTCGTAACGATCAAGACCGCCGAGCTTGTGAGGGACAACGGAAAGGGGGCCGAGAACCTTCTTATCCCGGTAGTCCTCACGGGAGCCTCTATGGAGGTGGCCGATTTTGGTTCTATGGGATCGATACTCATAGGATTGACAACCTCTGAGCCTACAATCATTGTCGATGTGCCGGAGACTCCGGAAGTCTTGTCTTTCCTGTCCATAGATCCGCTTGACCAGACTGTGACAATTAAGGCCGGTACCAATTTCAATAACCTTGACACCAAGAAAGTGAGCATCAAGGTTGCCGATGACAAGGTGGCTGAATTCAATGCCGCCAACGGAACCTCGTATGAACCAATCCCTTCGTCATGCTATAAGGTCTCCGACGGTACATTCAATCCGGAACAGATGACCTTTGAGGATGTCATCTCATTCAGCAGCAAAGGAATGGCAGAAGGCAAGGAATATCTTTGCCCTATTGTACTTGAACAGACAGGTGGCTATGTGGTGGAGCAATCCTCCCCGGTTTACGTGATCGCCAGTCTGACATCCCTTAGGGCATGGACTCCGGAGGCCGTGGGCAAGCAGGTTCTTCCGTCCTACCGGAAAGGAAGTGCCACGATCCAGATGAACGCTCCGTTGTCCAACGACCTTCAGGTTTCGTTCAAGTATGATCCGGAGGCTGTGAACGCCTATAATGCCGCCAACGGCACGTCTTACAAGACATTTGATGTCTCCAAGGTGTCGGTCGGCGAGGCGAGCATCAAGGCGGCGTCCAAAAAGGCTACGGTTGAATTCGCGGTAGATGCATCCGCTATGCCGTATGACGGAGAGGACGCCTATATGGTGGCGCTGACGGTTGATCAGGACAAATTCCCTAAAGGAACATTGTTTGACGAAGGCAGGCAGACTGTGTTCTTTGAGGTCGTGAAGACGATCACCGGAGACTATGTCAAGACTGTCGAAGGTGTCCAGTGGGAGTTCAACCTGACTGTCGGAGAGGACGCGACTTTTGTGGCGGCAAACAAAGGCGGTGGCGAGACGACCCAGAAAGTTACCGCGTTCACCGAGAATGAGACCGGCTATAACTCTTTCTCCAACAGAATCGACTTCACTGCCGGTTCTGCTCATGAAGGAGTTCCGCAGAGATATTACATAATCTACGGCGGAAAATGGAAGGATGGTGTCATACTGTTTGACCTCAGCGAGGAACCGGACAAGGACGGATTCTACAGGATGGTCAATGTGAGTGACCGTAGGACGGACGATGACTGGATCTGGAACAAGTCCAGATTCAACCCGGCTGACGGAAGCTGGGACCTTCAGATGGCGGTCATTGGTTATTGGAACACCCGTAAGCTTTTCTGTAGGCTGACCCGATAGGGTTGGCCGATATGGCGACGGGCGTTACTTCGCCCGTCGCCTTTATGATTCAACAGGCGGTAAAAGATAAGTCGCCGCTGAGTTCGCGAAGATTGATAAGACTAAGAGACATGAGACTATATTCCCTGTTATCATCGTTATTGCTGGCCACTTTTGTGGCCGTTTCGTGTTCGGGTAAGGATGAACCTACGATTGATTTTCCGGATGACCCGAATCCCGATAATCCCCCTACCGGACAGTATCTTTCTGGCATCATATTTAATCAGAACTTCGAGGATGACATCAACTTGACAAAGAACAGTGATGTCCCCGAGGATGGAAAATGGTATTATGTCGGAGGATGGCGCGAATCTGGCGCAAAAGTTTCTCAGATAGACGGCTACGGCTACAAGGACAGCCGTTGTCTTTGCATAGCGGCTCTTGACCATACGGTCGATGTGGCTGTGGTGCAGAGAATCAAGGTGGTTCCGGGGAAGAATTACAAGGTGTCCGTCAAGATCAAGACAAGCGGAGTCAGCGGAGCCAATCCGGAGTCAGGAGCCTGTATATCCCTGAATTCCGCCTGGTCCTTGAAGTCCAAACGAGTCTATGGCACAACGGATTGGACTACCGTGAGTTTGGAGTTGGAACCCGAGACTGACTATCTGGAGATAGCGTTGAGGCTGGGCGCCAACTGTGACGACGCGCGTGGCGTAGCCTATTTCGACAATGTGTCAATCTCCTATAACAATGATCTGTATGTTCAGGAGAGTGAGCATCTTGTCTTGATGTGTGACAAGAAATACATCGCTATCTCTGAATCAATGATAGGAGAGTGGCTTTCAAAGCTGGACAAGGTCTATGAGGCTTATGTGGAGCTTTTTTCCGGAAGAAAACCGTATGGTGGGAATAAGATAAGAATCCGTTCAGGTTCCATCAACGCTTGGGCATATGCCGGCAATCCTATCCAATGGAACGAGAATTATATTACCGAGACGCTGATGTCCGTGAAGGAAGGGGATTGGTGCTTCGGGCTCATGCACGAGCTCGGCCATGATTTCGCTCCGGGACACTTCACGGAATTCAGCGCCACCTGCGCTTTTGACTTCAATGAGGAGGTAATGGCGAACTGGAGGATGTACTATGCCTTGGAAAAACTTGACGGAGTGGTCTTCAACAATGACAAGATCTATCACGGCAAGGAGGTTGTCGCCCTCTATAGATCGGACACGCCCAACTCCTATGACAATATCATAAAGGCCGGCAGGTGCGAGGAGATGGGCAATGGCCTTACCTATTGTCTATGGCGTATCCGTGACGCCTACGGATGGCAAGTGTGGATAGACACGTGGGACGAGATCTACAGGACAAGGATTAACTCGGTTATGGAAAGCTCGATGAATCAATGGCAGAAATTCGATTACCTGCTTACGATACTCAGCAAGCACACTCCTGACGGACAGGATGTACGGGAGACATTCCCTGACGGCGAACTTGATCTTATTAAGAAATATCTTTCAACACAGAAATAGTATCAGATGAGAATCCCGTTATTAGCGGCGGCGATCATGCTGCCCATGGCAACCGCAGTACTGGCCTGCGGGGAGAAGAAGGCCTGTTCCTATGAAGAGAATTTCAGCACGGATGTTCTGGGGGACGGCAGCTGGACGTTAGTGCTTGACGGTGAGGTTCCCGAGGGAGCCGCTGCATTTTGGAGACAGGAGGAAGGAATGGATGGCGGAGGATGTGTCTTCATCTCTTCTCCGGAACGAGCACAGGTGAGTGTCTGTCATGATGTTGAAGGACTTGATCCAGAGAGAATCTATCGCGTGTCTGCATTCCTCAAGACTTCTGGAGTGTCTGAAGGCCGTGGGGCGGTGTTGACAGTGGAGACTGAGAACACTGATCAGGAATGGAACGCTTCCGAATTCTGTTATGGCGACAGCGACTGGAAGAAAGTCTATGTGGATTTTGTGCCGGCCGCCACAGGCAAGGCTCAGATCAGATGCCGTCTTGGAGACCACGGAGGCACGTACAATGGAGGTACGGCTCACGGCAAGGTTTGGTGGGACTGCATTAGTTTGAGAGAGATCCTGCCGGAGGAGCTTTGCATCCGTGAGGGCAAGCATATTCGTCTGGCGCTCGACACCGACAAAGTCTGCGTGAGCGATTCCACTTTGGACAGTTGGCTGGCCAATCTTGACTCGGTCTATGAAAGTTACTCAAGGCTGGTCGGAGGCACTCCTTTCAACGGTTCCAGGATCACCATCCTGACCACACCGGGAGTTGAGGCGGGCTATTGGGCGTTGGCAGGTAATCCGATCCTGTGGAACAACCATGTCGGCATTGACAAGTCATTGCTGTCCACCAGAGATAATGGAGACTGGAATTTCGGTGTGATGCATGAGATCGGTCATACTTTTTCCGGATACTCTCGTCCCGACGGCTCAAGAACCAATTCCGCATGGAACTGGAACGACGAGATATTCGCTAATTTCAGAATGTCTTACGCTCTGGAGGACTGTGGCGGCAGGATGGGGCAGCGCGGTGTTTTCTACACCGGCGTGGAGAATATGGACTACTACAAGATTGCCTACGACGAGACCATCGGAGCCGGTGTCGCGAAGAACAACGGTGATGCCTTGCACTACACTTTCATGAGAATTGCGAGAAAGTACGGTTGGAAGGTCTATGAGGAGGCATTCAGGCTGCTGTATGCGCTTGAAGAGGATGAAACGGCCATGCTGAAGACGGACTATGACAAATTCTGTTTTTTCCTGTCCTATGTCTCAAAGGCCGCCGGCGAGGATGTGTGCAAGACCTGCTACTCCCAAAAGGAACTTGAGTTGATAGAAGAATCATTGAAGTAGAAATGTTCACAAAATATATTAAGGCAAGTCTCGCTGTCCTTTCATTCCTTGTCGCCGTGTCTTGCGGGGTCAATGAATATTCTCTGGAGTCCCCCGACGGAAGAACCTGCGTCAAGGTGCTCTCAGGAGAGAGGCTGGAATATTCAATCACACATGACGGCTCCGTTCTCATCTCTCCGTCCGCGATGGAGATGGAGTTTGTCACCGAAGGAAAGGTTCTCGGGAGGAACTCCGGAAAGATGAGGGTGCGTCGTCGCAGCGTCGAGGAGAGTGTGGAGGCCATGTTCTACAGACAAGCAGAGGTTTCGGGGAAGTGCAACGAGGCTGTTCTGTCATTTGGCGGCTGGTCATTGGAGATCCGGGCCTACGACAGCGGTGTGGCGTGGAGATTTGTCACTGATGGCTGTTTCGCCTCGGATTCCGTGGTCGTGCGCGGAGAGACCGAAGAGTTCAACCTGCCGTCGGACAGGATGGTATGGCTGAGTTACTCAGTGGGGAAAGATCCCTATGCGAACGCTTTCCAGAATGCCTATACTCATCAGAGAGTCAGCGAATTCGGAACCGAGTCTTCTTTGGCTTTCCTTCCGGTGGCCATCGAGTGTGACAACGGGGTGAAGGCTGTGGTCTGCGAGTCTGATCTGAAATCCTATCCCGGGATGTTCCTAAAGGGAACGGAAGGCGGATTCAAGGGCGAGTTCGCCTGTCTGCCGGACAGTTGCTACATCCATCCCGCGCGTTGCCAGAAGAAGATTGCCGCAAGGAAGGATGTGATCGCGAGGACCTCCGCGCGAAGGACTTACCCGTGGCGGATTGTGGCGATTTCTGATGAAGACAAGGAACTGCCGGTCAATGACCTTGTCTATCTGTTGGCGGAGCCACGCGAAGGTGACCCGTCGGAGTGGGATTGGGTGAAGCCGGGTCTGTGTGCCTGGGAATGGTGGAACGACTGGGGGCTGACGGGAGTTGACTTCAAGCCGGGTGTCAACACCGAGACCTATTTCGCTTACATCGATTTCGCCGCCCGCCTCGGACTTCCCTACATTGTGATGGACGAAGGATGGTCGGCCAGGGATGACATCATGTCGCTGCGTGAAGGCATAGACCTTGATTTGGTCAGGGTGGTTGAATATGCCGCCTCGCGTGGAGTCGGAGTTTTTATCTGGGCGGTTGCTAATGTCCTGGATGATAAACTGGAAGAGGCTGCGGCCTACTATTCTGGAATCGGGGTGAAAGGATTCAAGGTCGATTTCTTTGACAGGGATGACCAAGAATGCGTTGACATGGTCTACCGCATCGTGGAAGCGCTGGCAAGGCACAAGCTGATGGTGGATCTTCATGGAATATACAAACCTACGGGTTTGAACAGGACGTACCCTAACGCTGTGAATTTTGAAGGTGTTTACGGATTGGAGGAGGTGAAATGGGCCTCTCCGAAGTCTGTAGAGTACGATGTCACATTCCCGTTCATCCGTCAGATCCAAGGTCCGTCAGACTACACGCAGGGTTCTTACCGGAACGCCACGGAGGAGTCATTCCGTATAGATTGGCACAATCCTATGAGCAAGGGAACCAGAGCCCGTCAGGTGGCGGCCTATGTCGTGTTCGACTCGCCTTTGGCGATGATGTGTGACTCCCCGTCACTTTATCTGGCGGATCTGCCATGCTCGGAGTTCATCGCCTCATTGCCGACGGTGTTTGATCGTACGGAAATCCTCGCCGGGGAGCTCGGCTCCTTCATCGTGACCGCAAGGGAGAAGGATGGTGCCTGGTACATCGGTGCCTTGACCGACTGGAATTCGCGCGAGATTGAAATCAGTCTGGATTTTCTTGATGCAGGGCGTGAATATTCATTGCGTTCCATTGAAGATTCCCCAGATTCTGATCTCAGTCCGGAAAAGTATGTCATCTCTGAAAACACCGTGGCCAGTGGAGACACACTTGCCGTTCCGCTTGCTCCGGGAGGTGGTGCCTGTTATGTTATGGCTCCTATTCGATGATTTTTGTTATTTTTGGTAAGCGTTAAAAAATAAGTTGAACTAAATTTGTGTCAGATTTAGTTCAAGTTATTTTTCAATGATCACTTGATGTCTGCATTAAAATTTTGAATGATATGAAAAGGTTTCTTATTGTGATGGCGGCGGTGTTGCTGACTGCTTTGTCCGTGTCTGCGAAAGTCTCTCTTCCATCGCTCGTCGGTGACAACATGGTTCTTCAGCGCAACACTTCCGTGAATGTCTGGGGAAAGGCCAAGGCCGGGGCAAAGGTCTCAGTGTCTGTGTCATGGAGCAAGGAAAGGTATCGTACCAAAGCTGATCCGGACGGGAATTGGCGTGTCAGGGTAGCGACCGCTGACGCCGGCGGCCCTCACACCATGACCATCTCCGACGGCGAGCCGGTCACCGTCCGGGGGATCATGCTCGGTGAGGTTTGGCTTTGCTGTGGGCAGTCCAACATGGAGATGCCGCTCTGCGGTTTCATGATGCAGCCGGTCGAAAATTATCCCGAGTACCTGATGGATGTCCCTACCGAGGCCTCCTTGATCAGGTTTTTCCAGGTTCCTCGGGTTCCGGCTGACGAACCGGCGGACACCTGCGGAGGAGAATGGCTTTTGCCTACCATGAGGAACGCGAGTCAGTTCAGCGCCTGCGGTTATTTCTTCGGCAGGGCGTTGTCCAAGGCTCTCGTAGGTGTGCCGGTGGGTCTGATCTCCTCGAACTGGGGAGGCACACGCATCGAATGCTGGATGAGCGATGAGGCAATCCTCTCCACCGAGGGGATCAACCATGAGTTCGCCCTCTCCGGAGAAGGGGTCACCAGTGAGCCCCACAGGCTGTTCAACTCGATGATCTGGCCTCTGCGCCATTACACGGCCAAGGGATGGATCTGGTACCAAGGGGAGTCGAACAGGATCAACTGGTTTGACTATAGGAATCTTATGGTTTCCATGGTTGACTTGTGGAGGAATATCTGGGAGGATGAGGGAATGCCGTTCTATTTCGTTCAGCTTGCCCCTTACCCCTACAACGGCGAGGGACTGCGCTCTCTGCCTCTGGTCGTGGAGGCACAGTACCAGGCAATGGCTCAAATCCCTCATAGCGGCATTGCCGCAACGACAGACATCGGCAGCCGTACTTGCATACATCCTCGGAAGAAGATGGAGGTGGGCACCAGGCTTGCATGGCTCGCGCTCCGTAACGACTATGGTGTCGATGGAGTGCCGCTTCCTGCTCCGACCTACAAGTCGATGGAGAAGGAGTACAACGATTACCACAAGTGCAACCAGCTTGTCCTGAGTTTCAACAATCTTTCCGGACAGAATGAGTTCAATGAGTCCGACAGCATTCTCGGTTTCGCCTCGGACGGCTACTACACTCCGGGAGGCTTTGAGATCGCCGGGGCGGACAAGGTCTGGCATAAGGCCAAAGTCAACTTCCGCTGGTGGCAGAATAAGATTGAAGTCTGGTCGGAAGATGTCCCCGAGCCTGTAGCCGCTCGCTATGCTTTCAGAAACTATCCCGAGGACGCAAACGTGATGACAACCTCCGGTCAGCCTTTCGCTCCGTTCAGAACGGATGACTGGGAAGTCAAAGATGTGGGAATAATAAAATAAAAACGTGATGAAAAGGATTCTGTGGGCCATTCTGGCGCTGGTAACGAGCGCCAATGCGGCATATTCGCAGACGTGCTGGACAATCGGAACGGACGGTTCTATAGAGCTGAATCCCGAAAGGATCGTCCTGCCATATTCCGACCACATCGAGATGAGCGGGGAACAGGTTTCCTGCGTCCTTCGATGGAAGGTTGACGAAAAAGGCCTGTTCGGCCAGGAAAGATCGTTGGTTTTCCCGATGCTTCGTCGTGTCCCTAATGACACGCACGCCAGCCTGCTTTACAGGATGGGTACGGACGTCATGTCGCTGGTCGGGATCAACTCCCTTGTGCCGAAACAGCTGTCGACAAAAAAAGTGTCCATTGACGGAGGCCTGTCAGTGATCAGTGAATATGGTGTCGGCAAGGCGAATGTCGGAGGAGCCAGAGGAGACAATCCGAAGCCGGTCGCCGAAGTCAGGACAACGGTGTTTCCAAGCAAGATCCATCCGATGCTCTGCGAGATCTACAGCATAAGGAATATCTCCGCCAGTCCGCTGGTGCTTAATGTCCCGAAGTTCAGCCAGGAGGCGAAGACCCTGGCCGACAAGGGAGTGGACGGCAGCTATGTGATCCGGGCAGACATATTTGGAAGTGGAACCTATGTTCTTGAGCCTTGGCAGGAGATCGGATTTCAAGTGGCTTTCCAAGCCTACCGGGAAAAAGGAGGAAGCATGATTGTTCCGGACTTTGATGCGGAATATTCCGCCAGGATGTCCTTCATCCGCGACGCCATCGATTCGTCCCTGATTCTGGAAACACCTGACACTGTGATCAACACAGAGTTTAGATTCGCCAAGATAAGAGCCTCGGAAAGCATTTACAGGACAAAGGGAGGCCTTATGCACGGTCCCGGCGGAGAGTCCTACTATGCCGCGCTTTGGTGCAATGACGAATGTGAATATGTCAATCCGTTCTATCCTTTCCTTGGCTATGCGGTCGGCAACGAATCTGCGTTCAACTGTTACCGGCTTTATTCAGGATTCATGAATGATGATTTCAAACCGGTTCCAAGCTCGATAATTGCCGAGGGGACGGACATCTGGGACGGAGCAGGTGACAGGGGGGATGCGGCCATGATAGCGCATGGGCTGTCAAGGTATCTTCTGGCGAGAGGAGACAAGAACGAGGCGGAGCAGCTCTGGCCGTTCTTGAAATGGTGTCTGGAGTATTGCCACCGGAAACTCAACACTGCCGGAGTTCCGGAATCAGACTCGGATGAGCTTGAGGGCCGCTTCCCTGCCGGAGACGCCAATCTTTCGACGGCCTGCCTCTACTACGACGGGCTGGTGTCCGCCGCATACCTTGCCCCTTTGCTGGGGGAGACTTCCTCCGTGACAAGGCTGTACCGAAAGCGGGCGGCGCGATTGCGAGAATCAATAGGTCGCTATTTCTCGGCCAACGTAAGCGGCTATGAGACATACCGTTACTACGAAGGAAACGACTTGCTGAGGTCCTGGATTTGTCTGCCATTGTGTTTCGGGATTGACGACAGGGCTGAAGGCACGCTTGCCGCTTTGTTCTCATCCGAGATGATGACGGAGGATGGCATTCTTACCCAGCAGGGCAGTTCCACATTCTGGGACAGGTCAACGCTCTATGCGCTTAGAGGGGCTTTCGCCGCTGGTCATGCGGATGCGGCTCTCTCGCAACTCCACAATTATTCGGAGCGCCGCCTTCTCGGAACCCACGTCCCGTATCCGGTCGAGGCCTACCCTGAAGGATCGCAGCGGCATCTGTCGGGTGAGAGCGCACTCTATTGCAGGGTTATCACCGAAGGTCTTTTCGGAATAAGGCCTTCCGGATTCGACTCATTCAATCTTAAGATCCGGATGCCGTCCGATTGGGATGAGATGGCGTTGAATCACGTAAAAGCATTCGGTAAAGACTTCGACATCAAGGTTAAAAGGCTTGATGGACAGAGACTCAGGATCGGAATCAGTTGTGATGGAAGACTCCGTGAGTATTCAGTAAAATCAGGACAGGAAATCAAGAATATATCGCTTAGGTAATGACACAAAGAATTCAAATAATGATGGCGGCGTTTGTCTGCCTCGCCGCGTCATGCTCTATGGAGCCGGCAGGCAAGACAGTCTTTCTCAAGGATTATCTGACGGAGGAGATGGTTCAGAACGATGTGGAGCCGGCCATAAGAAAGGCCTTGGAGGATTGTCTGAAAAGCAAAGGAAGCACTCTTGTGCTGCCTGGAGGCACTCTTCCTGTCAAACCGGACTACTGCTATGGCAAGTTTCAGAAAATCAGCAACAACGACCCGAGTGACAAGCGAATAGCATTTGACATCGTCGGAGCCGACGGCCTTAGAATAGAAGGCAACGGCACGACATTGCTGTTCACCGGATTCATCTCGCCGTTCAATGTCGAGGATTCCAGAAATGTGTCGGTCAGCGGTCTTGACATTGATTACACAAGAACATTCCATTCCGAAGGTCTGATAACGGGTTCGGGCAAGGATTGGGTCAAGGTCAAGTTCCCGGATGACTATAGGATAAGCCTTGAGAGCGGGATCATCGTGTTTAGGGATGAGTTCCGCAATAAGTACCCTTATGGCAATCTTCTGGAGTTTGACACGGAGAAAAAAGAAGTCGCTCATTATGTCAGGGACTATTGGGTGTGGGGTCCGGGACTTCAGGCCGAGGCTCTTCCTGACGGAGACTACAAAGTTTATGAGAAAGACATCAGGGTAACCACGGGCAACACCCTCGTTTTCGGCGCCGCGGCCAGACTGAACCCCGCGTTCACGCTTGAAAGATGCGACGGGTTCACCTTGAAGGATGTGAACATCTGGCACTGCGGAGGAATGGGCGTTATTGCCCAAAGATCCAAGGATCTTGAACTCAACAATGTCAAGGTCGTTCCATCTCCGGGCAAGGGCAGGATGATAAGCATCACAGCCGACGCAACCCATTTCGTGAACTGCAAGGGCTTCATCAGAATGATCGGATGCACGTTCATGAACCAGAAGGACGATGCCACCAACATTCATGGATGGTATGCGGTGGCTCGTCGGAAAGTCTCGGACAACCAGTTGCTTCTGTGGTCGAACTATGGGAAGGATTTCGCCGAGGTTGGAATGGATATGGAGTTTGTCAGCCACAACACGATGATGACGTACGACACATTGAAAGTCAAGGAGGTCTATAAGTTCAACGATGACTATTCCGTCGTGACTTTCGAGGAGCCGATACCGGAGGGGTTTGAGGAGAGGGATGTGCTTGCCGACGCGTCTGTGAAGCCTGAGGTGCTGATCAAAGGCTGTTCTTTCGGCAACAACAGGGCAAGAGGTCTTCTGATCGGATCAAAAGGCAAGGTCGTCATTGAAGACAACTATTTCCATGTTCCCGGTGCCGCGATCCTTTTCGAGGGCGACGGCAATTATTGGTACGAGCAGTCAGGTGTCAAGGATGTGACCATCAGAGGCAATGTCTTCGAGAACTGTCTTCATGGCTGCAAGGGATGGGGGAGCGCCTGCATCGCGGTAGGCAGCGGAATCCCGCAGAAGGAAGCAAGCCGCTACCATAGCAACATCACGATTGAGGACAACACCTTCAAGACCTTTGATCCAAGAATATTGAACCTCTACTGCGTGGACGGTGTCACCTACAGGGACAACAAGGTGACTCTCAACAAGGATTATGAATATGATCCGCAAGGTGAGCCTTTCACGTTCGAAAACTGCGACAATGTCAGTGTCGATGCGAAGTGACAATCGTGGCAGATAACTCCTTTATAATCAAGGAAAAACGCTATGTCCTGGTGCGATGTCTCCCACTAGGACATAGTTTATTATCTTGATATTCAGTAATTTAGATGCCACGCTTTTTTCCCTATTTCTCGCCGGTGTACATCCGGCAGATGCCGAGGGTGAAGGCCTTGTGGGTGACGGTGCGGAAGCCGGCCTCGCGCATCGTGGCCATGAACGCCTTTTTGCCGGGGAAGGCGGCCACAGAGGCGGGGAGGTAGGCGTAGGCGGCCTTGTCACCGGAGACCTTGCCGCCGACCTTCGGGAGGATGTGCAGGAAATAGAGGTCGTAGAACCAGCGGATTATCTTGTTCTCTGGGCGGGAGAGCTCAAGGATCACGAGGCGGCCGCCGGGTTTGAGGACGCGCAGCATCTCCCTTAGGCCTTTCGGTCTGTCCTCGAAGTTCCTGATTCCGAAGGCTATGGTGACCCGGTCGAAGGTGTTGTCGGGGAAGCGGAGGTTCTCGCCGTCGCCTTCCTCTATGGAGATCATTTCGGTCAGGCCGGCTTTGCCGACCTTCTCGCGCATCACCGCCAGCATACCCTCCGACAGATCCACGCCGGTCACGTGTCCCTTGGTCATTAAGTCCGATCTCCCGGAATCTCCGGTCACAAAACCTGTCGATGTGACCTGTGCCTCGACTGGTGCTTTGGCTGGAGCCTTAACATGTGCTTCAATAGGAGTCCCGACTCGTTTGTGAGACCTGCTCAAGGCTTTGGCGATGGCGATCGAGAAATCGCCCGTTCCGCAGGCCAGGTCCAGAACCTGGACCGGGGCCGGAGCGTCCACGATCTGTTTCAGGGCCTTCCTGCGCCAGATCTTGTCCACGTCCAGTGAAAGTATGTGATTCAGAGCGTCATAGTCGCCAGCGATGCTGTCGAACATATTCCTGACTTTTGTCTTTGTCGGCATATTCCTAAAAAATTAAAAATCCCGCTCCGGCGAGGATGGAGAGGAAGAAAGTTGAGATCACGAGCATCGGCAGCATCGGGTCGAGAGCACGCTCGCTCCGGGTCCATACGCCCTGCAAGTGCTTGATGTACAATGGAAGAGTGATGATGAATATGTAATGTCCCGGCGCGAAATCATAGACCGCGCAAAACACCAGTATCAAGGCCCAGCCCAATGTGACCAGGATGGTCTGGTATATTCTCGCCCCCTTCATCCCGAGCTTGATGGCCACGGTCACACGATTCACCGCATCCGTCTTCATATCCCTTATGTTGTTGACATTCAGCACTCCCACGCTGAAACACCCGATGGCGGAGGCAGGCAGTAGCATAATCAGTGACGGCAACTCCCGAGCCGCGACGTAATACCCGCCAAGCACCGACACAAGGCCAAAGAATATGAACACGGACATATCCCCCAACCCTCTGTACCCGTAAGGATTCTTTCCGAGCGTGTACTTCATCGCACCCACAATCGCCGCCGCGCCAAGCACTTCCAGACAGATTGACTCAGTTTTGAATATGCTCCTGAAGGGAACACTTATCATCGCCAGACCGGAGACGATGCAAAGGACGATGAATATTCCGATGAGCTTTTTGATGTCTCCTACGGTCATATCTCCGCTGCCGAGGGCGTACTGGGGGCCTTGACGGTCAGCAGAGTCGGTGCCGTTCAAGGTGTCGCCGAGCTCATTGGACAGATTTGAGAGGATCTGCAGACATACCGTTGTCAGGAAGATCAGTGCGGCTGTCCACGGACTGACATCTGCCTTGTCCGCCGCGAGCGTCACTCCGAGGATCACTCCGGACAAGGACAGCGGAAGTGTCCTCAGTCTCATTGATTTTATGCTGGCTTTCAGCGTCATATTCAATAATTATTTGATTCTGTATAACAAAGGTACTCATATTCTCGAAAATATTCATAACTTTACATTTATTGCGGAAAAGCGGCTCGCTTTTGCGGTGCCACTCCGAGGCAGGAAAGGTTGAACATTAATATTTATGAATATGAGACGTAAATCATTCATTCTGGCAGCCGTGGCTGCTTTTGCCGCTGTCGCGTGCGGCCCTAAGGTTTCTGACAAGACCGCCATCGAAGGCACTTTCGAGGCTGGTGCTCCCGATTCGGTTACTTTTGTGATTCCGGACCTGCTGGTTGAAACGACCGTCCCTGTGACTGACGGAAAGTTTACCGCTGAACTTCCGGCTTCTAAGACGGCAATGGCCAGATTGACGGGCGTTGGTTCCAGAGTGGCGTTCATTCCTGATGGTACTCCTCTGACTTTCACCGTCAAAGAGGACGGCGCTGTTGAGATTTCCTCCAAGACTCCGTCTGTCTCCATTCAGGAAAAGTACAAAGCCTACGCTGACGCGATGGCTCAGTTCGAGAAGGATGCCAGAGCCAGACTTGAGGAACTTGGCGACGAGGCCGAGGATTCCGTCAAGGAACAGGTTTATAATGACTATGAGGCTGCCGTAAAGGAATGCAATGACAAGGCTTTCGATGCCAATAAGGACAACATCATTGGAGCTATGGTGCTCAGTACCCTTCAGTACGACCTTACTCCGGCTCAGGTGGACTCGATGCTTAACCTGCTCGATCCATCCCTTTCCGAGAGTTCTGTGGTGTCAATGATGAAGAAAGCTATCGATGCAAAAAAGGCAACCGCCGAGGGGGCGATGTTCACCGACTTCGACATCGACGGCGTTAAGCTTTCCGACTATGTAGGTAAGGGCAAGTACGTCCTCGTTGACTTCTGGGCATCTTGGTGCGGCCCTTGCAAGAGGGAGATCCCTAACATCAAGAAGGTCTATGACAAGTACGTCGGTGACGATTTCGATGTGCTCAGCGTCGCTGTTTGGGATCAGCCTCAGGCATCCGTGGACACCGCCAAGGCTTATGGCGTGAACTGGAACGAGATCATCAACGCGCAGGCTGTTCCTACCGATCTCTACGGCATCCAGGGCATTCCTCACATCATCCTTTTCGGACCTGACGGAACCATCGTCAAGAGGGATCTCCGCGGTGAAGGCATTGAGGAGGAGGTCGCCAAGTACGTGACCGCCAAGAAGTAATATTCAAACGCTTTGAGCGAGAAGGGTCTTACAGTCAGGGAGAAAATCGCCCTGTTTCCACATTCCCCGGGGGTCTATCGTTACTACGATGCCTCGGGGAAGGTGATTTATGTGGGCAAGGCCAAGGATCTGCACAAGAGGGTGGCGCAGTACTTCGTGCCTCCGGAGAGGCTGAACGTGAAGACCAGGATTCTGGTCTCGAAGATCGCCGACGCGCAGTTCTCTGTCGTCGATTCGGAGGCCGACGCGCTGCTGCTGGAGAACAATCTCATCAAGCAGTACAAGCCTCGCTACAACATCCTGCTCAAGGACTCCAAGACCTACCCTTGGATTGTCATCACTAACGACGACTTCCCGAAGGTCTATCTGACCCGCCGCGTAGACAGGAGGAACGGCACCTATTTCGGGCCGTACAGCTCGGTCTCGCACGCAAACTACCTGCTGGAGTTTTTCCGCAAGAACTATCCTCTGCGTTCCTGCAACCTGAAAATCACCGGCGACGCGATCCTCCGGGGCAAATTCCGCCCGTGCATTGACTTCCACATCGGCCGCTGCAAAGGCTGCTGTGTGGGCGCGGTCAGCAAGGAGGAATATTCATCCTACATCATCGAGATCACCCGTCTGCTGAAAGGCGGCGTGAACGAGATAATCCGTGAATATGAGGCCGGGATGAAGCGTGCGGCCTCGGAGCTTCGTTTCGAGGAGGCGCAGGTCTGTAAAAACAGGATAGAGTCCTTGAAGAAGCACTATTCACATTCGATAATATCCTCTGTCGCAGACACTTCCTGCGATGTGTTCTCGCTGGTGTTCGATGGCCAGGAGGCTTTCGGGAACTTCCTGCGGGTCCGTGGCGGATCTGTCATCCAGTCGCTGAACCTTGGATTCAGGATGAACATCGAGGAGGAACAGTCCTCGGTACTCAGTACGTTCATCGCGGAGATCGAATCCAAGTTCGGCGCCTTGGCGAAAGAGGTCATCGTGCCGTTCAAGCCGGACGTGGAGATTGACGGCATCGAGTTCCGCATCCCGGCGCGCGGCGACAAACTTTCCCTTCTCGAACTGAGCGTCAAGAATGCCAAGGAATATCTTTTCAACTCCATCAAGCAGAGGGAGCACACCGATCCTGACGAATATCGCAGGATGGTTCTTGAGGACTTGCGCAAGGCCTTGGGAATGAAGGAGCTTCCGACCCACATCGAGTGCTTCGACAACTCCAACATCCAGGGAACCAATCCGGTGGCTTCCTGTGTGGTTTTCCGTGACGGAGTGCCGTCCAAGAAGGATTACCGTAAGTTCAAGATCAAGACGGTCATCGGGGCCAATGACTTCGCTTCGATGAAGGAGGTCGTCAACCGCCGTTACTCCCGGATGCTCGTGGAGGCTCCGGACGACCTGCCGCAGCTGGTGGTGATCGATGGCGGAGAAGGCCAGCTGGAGTTTGCCCGCCAGGCTCTCGCCGAATTGGGCTTGATGGACAGACTGATGGTCATCGGCCTTGCCAAGCGTATGGAACTTGTGATCAGGGTGAACGATCCTTATCCTCTGTTTCTGGACCGTAACTCGCAGGCTCTTAAAGTCTTGATGCACATTCGTGATGAGGCTCACCGCTTCGGCATCACATTCCACCGCAGCCTCAGGAGCAAAGCCCAGATCCAGAGTGCTTTAAGGGATATCAAAGGTGTCGGTGAGCAGACCGAGAAACGCCTTCTTATGCACTACGGCTCAGTCGCCCGCATCGCAGCCGCTCCTCTCGAAGACCTCTCCAAACTCGTTTCCCCGGCCCTCGCCGCCGAGATTCTCAAGGCACTTGACCAGTCTTGACCCAATACATTGAACTGTCTGCGACACACGCGTGATCTTCGCGCGTGATTCGCCCCCTTCTTGCACACCACCTTGCTCCTTGTGAACACCTCGTGAGCCAGATCAGCCTTTTTGCTCACAACAAGGCCTTTATGGGGACCGTGCGCAGAACATGCCTTCCTGCTCACGAGGCGACCTCGACAGGCCCTCCCGTGCGCGGAACATGCCTTCCTGCTCACGAGGCGACCTCGACAGGCCCTCCCGTGCGCGGAACATGCCTTCCTGCTCACGAGGCGACCTCGACAGACCCTCTCGTGAGCGGAAGAGCCTGATCTGTGCACGGTACACTTTTATACTTCTCGGCGCGAATTTTCCGTGTCTACTTTTCGCGTTCGTGTAGATAAGTCGATGGTACAAAAATTTTTTCTTTTTATGGAATAAATGTGTTATTGGCTTCCGTATTTTTCGGAATAAATGTATATTTGCCAGTGTGGAATTATGGAATAAATGTGTGTAACATGCTTAAGCGTAAGATTTCAAAACAAATAGAAAACTATCTAAAGTCCGGCGGCGATAAAATGCTTGTTGTCGATGGTGCGAGACAAATCGGGAAGTCTTTCATTATCCGTGAGATCGGAAGCCGGATGTTCCCGAACTTCATTGAGATTAACATGGAGAAAGACAAGCAGGGTGACAGGCTGTTTGCGGAAGCCAAGACAACAGAGAATTTCTATCTTGCGTTGAGTGCTGTCGCAGGGGATAGGATGTCCGACAAGAAATCAACGCTCGTGTTCATCGATGAGATCCAGGCCTATGACCACCTGCTTACCTTGGTTAAGTTTCTCATGGAAGAAGGACGCTTTACCTACATAGCGAGCGGATCTCTGCTCGGGGTCACATTGAAGAAGACACAATCCATCCCGATAGGAAGCATAACTCCTTTGCATATGTATCCACTTGATTTCGAGGAATTTCTTTGGGCCAACGGTGTAGGGCGACTCGTTATAGAAGACTTGCGTCGGTGCTTTGAAGAGAGGGTCTCGCCTAACGAATCCATACACAGGAAAATGTTGGACTTGTTCAGGAAGTATCTTCTTGTGGGCGGTCTTCCTGATGCTGTGAATACTTATGTGAAGGAGCATAACATCGTCAAAGTGCGCGATGTGCACAGGGAAATTCTGGAACTCTACGGTCTTGACGCTTCAAAATACGAAAAGGAGTCTTCACGTAAGCTTAAGATTCTACGAATATATGAAATGATTCCGTCAAATCTTGAAAACAAGAAGAAGCGTGTCAAGGTCAAGGACATCGAAGGAAAAAAAGGTAAACGAACCAGTGACTATCAGGACGAGTTCGACTACCTTGTGTCTTCCGGGGTCGCGTTGGAGGTGGATGCCATAAGCCAGCCTGCTTATCCGCTCAGACAGAATGCGGGGAAGAATCTTCTCAAATTGTATCTTAATGACTGTGGCTTGTTTACAGGAATACTATATGGCAACGACATCAGGCCGGTTCTTGAAGACATCCGTTCTGTCAATCTTGGTTCGGTTTACGAGACGGTTGTCGCCCAAGAACTGAAGGCGCACGGATTTGACCTGTATTATTATGATAACAAGAAAAACGGTGAGGTGGACTATCTGATTGATGATGTGAGGAATATGTCATCAATACCGCTTGAGGTAAAATCGGGAAAAGACTACACGACGCATAGTGCTCTTGACAGATTTGTGGCCAACAGGGATTATGCGATCCGGCAGGCGTGTGTGTTGTCCAATGGATCAAAGGTTTTTGAAAAGGGTGGTATCACATATTTCCCGATATATTTTGTGATGTTTTTCAACCATGATCTTGACATGCCTGAGGAAGATTATATATTCTGATTACCATTTTAGTAACATGAAAAAATAAGTTGCCTCAGATTAAGAGAATATTTTCGAGGATAGATCTATTTTCGAAGAAGGAGTGTGCCGGTGGCACATGACTGATGAGAAAAGAGATCTAGACCGAAAAGATTCCTTAAGATGATGCAGGTTATTTTTTGAAGGTTACATAATTCCGCCAACAGGTTTAATTACTTGATTTGTTGTCTTTAATGAGCACCAGTCTTGACAATGTCCGGCTTACTGCTTCCTCAAGGTAGGCAATGCTCCTTTAAGTTCGTAACGCCACTCTGAGCCTGCGTTCTGCAAGGCGGTGTTCATGCCGTCGACGGCTGCCTGCCATTTCACGGTCGTGCCGTCCACCTTCGTAGCTTCGGGGGCGGTGCTATGCTGATTGCTGCCGAAGCCT